>Ga0304730_1000322_pt1 | contig 42034 bp, 40 predicted proteins | sample M_130628_MF_Meta_FD_190474 | JGI IMG/M metagenome (GOLD analysis project Ga0304730, IMG submission 190474) | Freshwater microbial communities from Lake Montjoie, Canada to study carbon cycling - M_130628_MF_MetaG (v2) (version 2) | ecosystem: Environmental > Aquatic > Freshwater > Lake | place...
AAGGGCAGGTAGCTGTCGGCTTTGCGGTGCTCAAGGATGCCAGTTTGTTTTCGCAGCCAGCCTCGTTGTTAAAGCTCGAGGGCGATATTATGCGGTTAGTCGACGAGCAACTTGGGCCAGTGGCCCGCCCGGCCAGAGTGCGATTTGTCACGGCGTTGCCAAAGACTCGCTCTGGTAAAGTTTTGCGTCGTGCGATTGTCGCGGTTTGCGAAGGGCGCGACCCCGGTGATCTCACTACAATAGAAGACCCCTCTGCCCTTGAACAAATTAAGGATTCTCTGTGAAAACTAAAGCCGTGTTGACCGATGCCGATGTCTCTAAAATTTTGGCTGCCTCTAAAGCCCACGCTAACAAAAACAATTGGGCTGTGACCATTGCGGTTGTTGACGATGGCGGTCATCTGTTGGGTTTACAACGTTTGGATGGTGCACCAGCCATGTCAGCGCATATCGCACCGGCTAAGGCGCACACCTCAGCGCTGTCGCGTCGCGAATCTAAAGTCTACGAAGATATTATTAATAACGGCCGCACTTCATTTTTGTCTGCGCCAATGCTGCAAGGCATGCTCGAGGGCGGTGTGCCGATTACGATAGACGGTCAAGTCATCGGTGCCGTGGGCGTGTCTGGCGTGAAGTCGTCAGAAGATGCCGAGATCGCTTCGGCTGGCATTGCTGCGTTAACAGCCTAAACCATAGCCTCAAAAAATCACTCATAGATATTGGCCACCTCGGAGACTGCACTCATGGCGAACTCAATCGAATCCACCTTAGTTGAAACGCGTGTCTTTCAACCGCCACAGAACTTTGTTGAGCAAGCGAATGTGGCTGGCCAGGCTAGCTACCAGGCATTGCTCGAAGCGGCCGATCGCGATCCGGATGCCTTTTGGGCCAAGCAGGCGCGTGAACATTTGCACTGGACTAAGCCGTTTACCAAGGTGCTTGATGAGTCGCGTGCGCCGTTCTTTGAGTGGTTTGGTGATGGCGAGCTCAACGTCTCGGCGAATTGCTTAGATGCCAATCTTAAAAACGGCAATGCCAACAAAGTTGCGATTATTTTTGAATCGGACGATGGTGTTGTCAAAAAAATTACCTACCAACAGTTACACGATCGTGTGTGCCAGTTAGCCAATGGCCTGAAAGCACTGGGCTACAAAAAAGGCGAACGCTCGATCATCTACATGCCCATGTCGATTGAGGCTGTGGTGGCCATGCAAGCCTGTGCGCGTCTGGGCATCACTCACTCGGTGGTGTTTGGCGGCTTCTCGGCCAAAAGTCTGCACGAACGTATCACCGATGTGGGCGCCAGCCTGGTGCTGACGGCCGACGAACAAATGCGAGGCGGCAAGGCGATCGCGCTCAAGCCCGCCGTTGACGAGGCCTTAGCGATGGGCGGTTGCGAAGCCGTGCGTCATTGCATCGTTTACAAGCGCACTGGCGGAAAAATCGCCTGGGATGCCAAACGTGATGTGTGGTTTCACGATGTTGCTGACAAACAAGCTACCACCTGCGAACCTGTGGCTGTTGGTGCCGAGCACCCCCTGTTTATTTTGTATACCTCAGGTTCGACCGGCAAACCCAAAGGCGTGCAGCACTCGTCTGGCGGTTACTTGTTGTGGGCCAAGCTCACGATGCAATGGGTGTTTGATGCAAAAGCCAATGACATTTTTTGGTGCACGGCTGACGTAGGCTGGGTCACTGGTCACACTTACATTGCCTACGGCCCCTTGGCCGCTGGGTTGACGCAAATTGTGTTTGAAGGCGTGCCCACCTATCCAAACGCGGGGCGTTTCTGGAAAACCATCCAAGATCAAAAAGTTTCAATTTTCTATACGGCACCCACGGCGATCCGCTCGTTGATTAAAACGTCAGACGCCGATGCTGCCGTACATCCTAAGAGTTTTGATTTGTCGAGCTTGCGCTTGTTGGGGTCGGTCGGCGAGCCAATCAACCCTGAAGCGTGGATGTGGTATCACACCAATGTTGGGGGCGGACGCTGCCCCATCGTTGATACCTGGTGGCAAACCGAGACTGGCGGGCACATGATTACGCCGATGCCAGGCGCCACACCGTTAAAGCCAGGGTCATGCACAACCCGTTTGCCTGGGATCACGGCGGCGATTGTGGATGAAGTGGGTGGCGATGTCGCAGCTGGGCAGGGTGGCTTCTTGGTGATCAAGCGTCCGTGGCCGTCGATGATTCGTGGGATCTGGGGCGACCCCGAGCGCTACGTGAAAAGCTATTTTCCGCCAGAGTTGGGTGGCTATTATTTAGCGGGTGATGGCGCGCAATGCGACAAAGATGGCTGCTTCTGGATTATGGGTCGCATTGACGATGTGCTCAACGTCTCTGGCCATCGCTTGGGCACAATGGAACTTGAGTCTGCTTTGGTTGCCCACGAGATGGTCGCTGAGGCTGCCGTGGTGGGGCGCCCAGACGCGACAACCGGCGAGGCAATTGTTGCCTTTGTGGTGTTGAAGCGCTCGCGCCCTGAAGGCGATGAGGCCATTGCGTTGGGCAAGCAGTTGCGTGATTGGGTGGCCAAAGAAATTGGTCCAATCGCCAAACCGAAAGAGATTCGTTTTGGCGATAACTTGCCCAAAACACGCTCAGGCAAAATCATGCGCCGTTTGTTGCGCGTCGTGGCAGCAGGCGAGGCCATTACGCAAGATATTTCAACGCTTGAAAATCCAGCAATTTTGGATCAATTGTCTAAGCCGGTATAAAGCAATCGCAGTCGCGTGCTCAAGCACCTGAGTCTGAAATTGGGCAAGGTGCTTTTTTTTGACGCACCTTGTCTTGTTTGACACACCTTGCCGGTATGTTGTGTGACGCGAATGGCTTTTGACCTGCGGCGTGTCAAAAATAGTTGCGCGATCTGCCATATTGTCGTACACCTTAACTTGAGCGGCTTAAAGCCACCGTAGTTGGTTAATTATAAAAGGGGATCCCTCATGCAGTTTGCTAAACCGTCGGTTGTAAAGTTGCTGGGCCTGCTTGCAGCAACGGCCTTGTTTTCAAGCACAAGCGCTTGGGCACAGGTTGATACGTTGGCCAGCATTAAACAAAAAGGCAAGATGGTAGTAGGCGTCAAGGCCGATTACAAACCCTTCGGTTTTTTCGACCCATCCGGAAAAATCGTGGGTTTTGAAATTGATATGGCCAATGAGATCGCTAAAAAATTAGGCGTATCCATCGAAGTGATCCCTGTCGTGGCGGCCAATCGTATGGAGTTCGTCAAGCAGGGTCGCACCGATCTGATGATCGCGACGATGTCTTACAAGCCCGATCGCGCTGAAGTGGTGGCGATCCCTGAGCCTTTTTATTACGCTAGCGCCGCTGCACTCTTTGCTAAAAAGAACTCTGGCTTAAAGGCCTGGACAGACCTCAAAGGTAAAACGGTATGCGGTATTCAGGGCGCGTACTACAACCGTCGCACGGGCGATGAGTTTGGTGCAAAACTACTGACCTTCAAAGGCTCAACCGAAGCCTTGGCCGCGTTCGAGGCGGGTAATTGTGTTGGGATGGTTTTTGACTCAACCTTTTATGCTGGTTTAACCGGCGAGGCAAAATGGGCCGACTACGCCATCATGCTTCCCTTGATCGATCCAGAGCCTTGGGGCATGGGGCTGCGTAAAGAAGACACAAAGTTTGCAGCCTTTATTAGTGACACACTCAAAGAGTGGCACAAAACGGGTTTCATCATCGGCCTTGAAAAGAAGTGGGGCATTTCGCCTTCGCCTTATCTGGTTGAGCAAAACGCAAAGTTCAAATAAATTGTGTATGCCATAGGCCAAGCAAGTGATGGATAGTGTTTCGGCCTGGTTTAAATGGCTACATCAAACGAGCGGCATCAAGCTAACGATTTTTTACGATCGTTATGACCGCTCGCGTTTTCTTGAAGGCTTAAGCACTACGCTTGAGTTGTCGGCGATTGTGATTGTGCTGAGTCTTTTTTTTGGCGCGATTGTCGCTTGGCTGTATGGAACGAAGTATCAATGGCTACGCCGTTGTGTCGGTGCTTACGTGCAACTGTTTCGTAACACGCCACCGCTTGTTCAAATTTATTTTTTTTACTTTGCGATCGGGCCACTCTTGCCGAAGGTGGGGGGGGCGCCGCTGTTGGGCTCTATGGGCTGGGCGATTGTCGCACTGACTTTGCTTGAGACCGCATTTACGGCAGAGATTTTTAGGGCGGGTATTGAAGCCGTCCCTAAAGCGACGATTGAGGCGGCCAAGGCCCTGGGCTATTCGCGTGCGCAAATCTTCAGGCGAGTGGTGTTTCCGCTAGCCTTACGCGTGACGATACCCGCACTGAATAACAACCTTGTGAATCTGGTTAAAACGACCACCTTAGGCTATGCGATCGCCGTGCCCGAACTGCTTTATATGTCTGGGCAAATTTGGTCTGAACAAGTCAACGTGACTGAAATGATGATTGTGCTGTTGTTTACCTACATCGCGATTGTTGGTTTGATCAATCAGCTGATGCAGTGGTTTGAAAAAAGATTGTATGTTCCAGGATTTGGTCAATGAAAAGTCTGCCGGTGATGCTGCCCTTTCGTTTGCACCCTCAAGTCGGTGCGCTTGATCGCTCAAGTGGGGGCGGTTTGTTTGTTTGGCAAACTGGGGTGCTGTTGTTGGTTGCGTTAGTCGGCTCAGTGGCTACCGCACAAGCTCAGGCAGTGGCTACCCAGGCTTCGGTGTTGAGCCTGCTCTTGAAATGGACCCCTCTGTTGGCGCAAGGGTTTCTGTTTAATCTAGCGATTAGCTTTATGGCGATGCTGCTCGGGACGGCTGCGGGTGTCGGGTTGGGGCTCGCCCGTGTTTCACTGTTTGCGCCAGTGCGCGGCACCTCGTGGTTGGTTGTGCAATTTTTTCGTAATGCTCCGTGGCTAGTCTTGTTATTTTTCGTGATGTTTTTAATGCCATTTGAATTCAAAATTGGTCAGCATACGATCCCGTTTCCGGATTGGATCAAAGCAACAATCGGCCTGGCGTTGCCGATCATGGCTAACATTGCAGAGATTGTGCGTGGTGCCGTGCAGTCGATCCCCTCGGCACAATGGGAGGCGGCGCGTTCGCTTGCCTTCAATCGCCGACAAATTCTGTGGCAAATTATTTTGCCGCAATGTATCAAGCGGATGTTGCCCTCATGGATGAACTGGTACGCCATCTTGACGATGGCCACCACGCTGGCCTCGATTGTCGGTGTTTCAGAGGTGATGACAACGGTTGGCCACATTACTGCAGCCGAGTCGCGCACTGACTTTTTAATACCAATTTACAGCTATGTGCTGCTATGGTTCTTTTTATATTGTTACCCAATTGCTTGTTATACGCGTCGCCTTGAATCGCGTTTCGCTGAGCGCTAAATAATGTCTATCTCGTCAATGCAGCTTGAACAATTGTGCGGTAGACCGCGTCTGTCGAGGGCTGCAAGCGCGCGCAGGGGGCAGAGATTCGGTTCGGCGGGTCAAGTCCAAGATCAAATTAAACTGAAGCAGATATTACGATGAACCAACCATTGGCGTTGAAACTACAAGATTTTTTGATCAAGCACGCCATCAAGCTTGAGCGTCACGAACATGCGGCCGTGATGACTGTGGCCGAATCAGAGTTGCTTGTGCCTGCCTTGCCAGGAGCCAAAACTAAGAATCTGTTTTTACGCGACAAAAAAGGTCTCAAACATTTTTTGGTCACAATCCCCGCTGCACTGAGCGTGAATCTGAATCAATTAGGTGACGTGCTTGGCGCTGGCCGTTTAGGTTTTGCTTCGGCTGACCGACTACTGAGACACTTGGGTGTGACGCCAGGTTCGGTGAGCATGCTAGGCTTGGTGAACGATACCGAGCATTACGTACAATTTGTGATTGATCAGGCTTTGTGGGAGGCACCGGCTGTGCAAGCGCATCCTTTAGTGAATACAGCAACGATGGTGATGCCCCACGCCGACCTAGTTAGATTTTTAGCAGCGACCGGGCACGAGCCTCAAATTATTTCGGTGCCTGCGAATACGGAAGAGGAGGCTGCGCCATGAGCTCGTCTCTTACAGCTACGCCACTGGTTCGAATTCACGATGTCCATAAGGCGTTTGGCTCTGTGAAGGTCTTACGTGGAATGTCCTTAGCGGTGGCCTCGGGCCAGGCGGTCTGTGTGATTGGGCCCTCAGGTTCGGGTAAATCGACTCTATTACGCTGTATCAATGGGCTGATTCCGGTAGATCGCGGTGAGGTGTTTGTGGGCGAGCACGCTGTGCATACCCTTAAATCCGATCACGACATGATCGCCCTGCGCAAAGATGTGTCAATTGTGTTCCAGCAATACAACTTGTTTCCGCATAAAACGGCTTTGCAAAACGTCATGATGGCGCCGATGCAAGTCTTGGGGCAAGACAGAGACGAAGTGCATGAACGTGCGTTGGGTTTATTAAAAAAAGTGCGACTCGAAGATAAGATTAATAATTATCCTGGCGAGCTTTCAGGCGGACAGCAGCAGCGCGTAGCGATTGCGCGCGCCTTAGCCATGCAGCCTTCGGTGATGTTGTTTGATGAGGTCACCGCGGCCCTTGACCCCGAAACACGTAAAGAGGTGTTGCTGACAATTCGCCAGCTGGTCGAAGAGGGGATGACCTCAATCTTAGTGACGCATGAAATGGCGTTCGCACGTGAAATTGCGAACCGCGTGTACTTTACCGATCAAGGTGTGATTGTCGAAGAAGGCACGCCGCAGCAGATTTTTGATGAACCACAAGTGCAAAGAACCAGAGCGTTTCTTGAACAGGTTCTTTAGTGCTCGACCTTTAAGCCAAACTCGGCGCCCGCCTCAAGTAAGGCTTCAAGCACGTGCTCGGCATAACCTCTAAACACTAACAGCTCAAAGGTCAGTTCGTCTGGGCCCCGCGCAAGCGTCATGCCAATATGCCCAAAGCGCGTGTTTGTTGCCGAACCGACTGCAAAGTGCTCTAACGCTAAATCCAAACCGCAAAACTTACTGAGTGTGCGTTGTGCGGCGATGCCTGATACAAGGATAGCGGTACGCGCATGGCTCAAGTCGACTACGCTTGCGACACCACCGAGTGCGGCACGCAGGGCGTGTGCTTGAATCGTTGCATACGGGTCACCTACGATTTGCCAAATGCCGGGCCCAAGCAAGCGCACGCTAAAGACCGTGTTGCTGGTCATCTGATTGGGTGAGGGCAGATCAATACTTAAGACTGAGGTAAGCGCCGCCGCAGCCTCTGGTTGTGTTGAGCCAAACGCCGAGACTTGCAAAATAGTCAGTGGCCGACGTTCAGAGAGTGTGACAGCAGGCTGGGTCACTTGGTGCGTGTGAGACGCCTGCGCAAGCAGTGCGGCGATTGCAGAGCGGCGTTCAATCATGATTGCACCCCTTTTAAACGTTGATTGTCAGGATCAACGAAGACAGGTGATACCACGCGCACGCGCACATACTCATTGGATAGCGGTGAGGCAGCGATCACCTCTTGCCCAAGCCGACTGGCGCCACTGTCTAAAAAAGCAAGGGCAATTGAGTGACCTAAAAATTCACTTGGAGTCGACGAACTGACAAATCCTTGCTTGGCAACTACGCCAGGCGCGCGCGCTTCGATTTCTGTCGCGACCAATTGACTACCTGCACGAATTTTTGAAACACCGTCTACGGGTATTAGGCCAACCAGGCTTGCGCGACGCGTGTCGGTGAGACCCGAGCGTTTTGCAAGTGCTGCACCGATAAAACCGCCGTTTTTTCTGACGAGTTTGCCTAAGCCAAGATCTGCGGGCGTGGTGCGCCCATCAAGCTCGTTGCCTGCAACGTGGCCTTTTTCGATCCGCAGTACACCCATGGCTTCAGTGCCATACACCGTGATACCAAAGGTTTGGCCACAGTCAAAGATACGCGCCCAGAGATCTTCGCCATAATCAGCGCCAATCGCGAGTTCGTACGCGCACTCACCCGAGTAACTCATCCGGTAAACGATCAGTTCAATCCCTTCAATTTGCGTGTGCATCACCGCAAGATGGGGTAAGGCCGAATCTGACACATCGCAATGCGGTAAAAGCGCGGCTAAAACTTCACGCGAACGAGGGCCTGCCAGGGCGAATTGAGCAAATTGCTCAGTCACTGAGACTGCGTGACAGCGTAACTCAGGCCAGGCGACTTGGAGCATGAGTTCAAGATAGCTCTGTACTTTGCCCGCATTGGCTGTGGTGGTTGAGATCACGTAATGGTTTTCGCCGAGTCGTGCAACGGTGCCGTCATCCATCACAATGCCGTCTTCGCGCAGCATCAAGCCGTAGCGTAATTTTCCAACGGCCAGATTGGAGAAGTTGTTGCAATACACCCGTTGAATCAACTCAAGCGCGTCGGGGCCTTGGATATCAATCTTGCCCAGCGTGCCGACATCGACGACGCCAACAGCGTGTCGTACAGCCAGATTTTCACGACGCCAAGCAGCGTCATAGGTTTCATTTGGTCGCAGATAGGTTTTGGGACGTAACCAATGTCCGACTGTGGTCATCGGTGCTCCTTGGGCAAGGTGCCAACCATGCAGAGCAGTGCGGCGCACAGGAGTGTGGTGCTTGCCGGTATCGGCACCGCCAAACAGGCCAAGCGCAACTGGCGTGTAGGGGGGGCGAAAGGTGGTTGTGCCCACCGCTGCAATGGGTTGTTCTCTTAAGGCTGCCATCAGCGCCAGGCCATTCACGTTTGAAGTTTTGCCCTGATCGGTGCCCATTCCTAGCGTGGTGTAGCGTTTCAGATGTTCAACCGAGCGAAAATTTTCGCGGTGAGCCAATTCGATGTCTTCGACGGTGACGTCGTCTTGAATGTCGACAAAGCGTTTGCCCTGTGAGGCCACTTTTGACATTTGCCACAGTGGCTCAAGTGCGAAGTTGGTCTCGGGCTCGGCATGTGGCGCAGGGTAGAGCAAGGTGCCCTGCGGACTGCTCGCATCGATTGCGCAGGCCTGCTCGCCGGCCAAGGCACCTTGCGCAAGCGCGCCTGCTAAGGTGTATTCACCATTGGCGGCACCCACTGGCACGAGGGTGGGCAACCGGCTGTGTGGCACGAAGGCCGTGAGCTTGTCATCAAAGTGTAGTTTGCCACCTGCTTGTGAATATAAGTGCACGGTGGGGCTCCAGCCTCCTGAGTTACCCAATAGATCGCACGCTATTTTTTGAGCGCCTGTGCCATCGCGGCCTAAGACGCTAATTGCCTGCACAGTTTGCCCGTGTACGGCAGTGATGTACGAGTAGCCAAAATATTCAATGTCAGCGCTACGCAGGCGATTCACGAGTTGAGCATCGACGGTACGGCGTGTGTCGATCAGTGTCACAGTCTGCGCACCGGCCCGCTTGGCATCTAAGGCGCTGCGATACGCGTCGTCGTTGTTTGTAAAAATGACGATCTTGCGACCGGGCAGTACAGCATACTGATTAATATAGGCACGAAGGGCCGAGGCGAGCATGACCCCCGGTTTATCGTTATCAGCAAAGACAAGGGGGCGTTCGATACTGCCGCTGGCCAAAATCACTCGTGCGCAACGCAAATGAAGCAAACGTTGGCGTGGTGTATGCGTGGGCGACTGTGGCAAGTGGTCTGTGACCCGCTCGGCAACAGTGACGAGACCATGATCGTAGACTCCGGTCACTGTGCTGCGTGGTAACAGACGGACGTTTGGGTACCCGCGCAGCGTGGCGATTGTTTGATCGACCCATTCGCTGGCGTGCAGGTTATCAATGAGCTTGTTTTCCCAAAGGGCAGAGCCACCCAGTTCGCTGCGCTCGTCAGCCAAAACGACCCGCTTACCGCTGCGTGCCGCGGCTAGGGCGGCAGACAGGCCTGCAGGCCCAGCACCCACGACTAACACTTCGCAGTGGGCGTATTCGTAAGCGTAGTGGTCAGGGTCTTTGTGCAGGGGCGCTTTACCCAAGCCTGCGGCACGTCGAATCTGATGTTCGTAAAACATCCAGAATTTTTTGGGCCACATAAAGGTTTTGTAATAAAACCCCGCAGGTAATAACGCAGAAAATGTTTGATTGATCGCACGCCAGTCAAAGCGCAGACTCGGCCAGCGATTTTGACTGGTCGCTTCAAGACCATCAAAAAGTTCGATGACCGTTGCGCGTGTATTGGGCTCGGTCTGTGCGCCCGAGCGCAGTTGCATCAGGGCGTTGGGCTCTTCGGGGCCTGCACTATAAATGCCGCGCGGACGATGGTATTTAAAACTACGCCCGACCAGTTTGACGCCATTGGCCAACAGGGCAGAGGCGAGTGTATCGCCTTGGTAGCCGTAGTAGGTTTTTCCGTCAAAGCTAAAGCGCACGGGTTGACTACGTGCAATGCGGCCACCTTGGTCGAGTCGATTTGGTTGCGTACGATTCATTTCGTTGCCTGGGTGCCGCGGGCGGCTTGAATACTGCTGACTTCATGTGTCAGTGTGTCGCGCACCAGCTCGAGTATTTGTCGGCAACCGTGGTTGTGATGCCACCATTCACGATGTGGGCCACGTGGGTTATTACGGTCGTACACATAGGCTTGCCAAGAGGCTTGACTGGCATCAAGCGCTGGCACAGGCGCGGCCTCGCGCACGTAGGTAAATTCAGACTGATCGCGTGGGCCGCAGAAGGGGCAGTTAAACAGTTGCATGGTGGTATCGCCCTAGTGCCATTGCGGGGTGGGGCCTGCACCCTTATCGTCGATCACTTTGCCGTTGGCAAACCGCTCGAGGGTATGGCCTTGATTAAAGGCATGCGGCGCGTCATTGGCGATGGTGTGCGCAAACACCCAACCCGAACCCGGCGTCGCCTTGAAGCCGCCATAGCACCAACCGGCATTCAAGTACAGATTATCAATGGGGGTTTTAGAAATGATCGGACTGCCGTCCATCGACATATCCATCACGCCGCCCCACTGTCGCAGCATCCGCACGCGGGACAAGATCGGAAACATTTGCAAGCCAGCGGTAATCGCCTCTTCAACAATTGGCAAATTACCTTTTTGACCATAGCTTGGATAAAAATCTAGATCCCCACCCATGACCAGTTCTCCTTTGTCAGACTGGCTGACATAGAAGTGGCCGGCTCCGTACGTGACAACGGTATCAATAATCGGTTTTAACGGTTCAGACACAAAGGCTTGCAGTACATGGGTTTCGATTGGTAACGTCAGGCCGGCCATGCCAGCGACACGGCCACTGTTGCCTGCGACGGCGATACCCACGCGTCCGGCGCTCAAGCGTCCGGTTGAAGTTTCGACCCCAACAATACGATTCCCTTCGCGCACGAACCCTTGCACTTCGCAATTTTGAATGATGTCGACACCCAGGTTTGACGCTGCGCGTGCAAACCCCCACGCCACGGCATCGTGCCGTGCCGTGCCACCGCGTCGTTGAATTAAGCCACCAATGATTGGAAATCGTGGCGTGTCAGAGCAATCAAGATGAGGCACCGCACGTGCAATCTCTTCGCGTGTGAGCCATTCACAGTCGATACCGTTTAAACGCATCCGATTGCCACGACGAAATAACGCATCGCGTTGCCCTTCAGTGTGGGCTAAGTTCAAGACGCCGCGAGGGCTAAACATGACGTTGTAGTTCAACTCTTGAGACAACTGGTGCCACAGCTTGAGCGACCATTCATAAAAATGGGCGTTTTCATCAGGCATGTAATTTGAGCGCACGATCGTGGTGTTACGCCCGGTGTTGCCCCCGCCGATCCAGCCTTTTTCGACCACCGCCACGTTTTTAATGCCGTGATTTTTTGCAAGATAAAACGCAGTGGCCAAGCCATGACCCCCACCGCCAACAATAATCACATCATAGTGTTTTTTGGGCTCGGGATTGCGCCAGGCCATCGGCCAGTCTTGGTGGCCGTTGAGCGCTTGCTTAATAAGAGAGAAGACTGAGTATTTCATCGCACTAATGTGCCTTGTTCATGGCGGCTTGTCAATACTAGCGGCCAGAACAAAAGGGGGAAAACTAAGATTCGAATGACTCGCAGTGAGCCTTACCGTTAGAACCGGACTGTTTTCAGGGTTTTTCGTCTTTTGCTGTCAAAGCCCAGTTAAGATGCTGTCGCCTATCTCTGGAGCCCGATCATGCTATTCGCCTTGTTAATTATGGTGCACACCCTGTCAGCGGTTGTCTGGGTGGGTGGAATGTTCTTGATGCACTCTTCGCTGAGACCAGCTGCGGCCGCGTTGCTTGAGCCGCCTCAACGCCTGCCTTTACTCTGCGGCGTGATGGCACGCTTTTTCATCTGGGTGAAGGTTGCCATTGCCTTGTTGTTTGTGACGGGTATCTGGCTCATCTCTTTACACGGCAGCTTTGGCAAAGCGGGCTGGCATGTTCATTTGATGGTGTTGATTGCCGTGATCATGGCCGCGATTTTTGGCATGATTTATGGTGTGCCGTTTAAACAGCTTAAAGCTGCCGTGGCAGCCAAAGAATGGCCTAAGGGTGGTGAGGCGATGGCAAGCATCCGCAAGTTGATTTTCATCAATTTAGTGCTTGGTCTGATTACTGTTGCGGTCGGGGCGGGTGGGCGTTATTTATAGTTATCAGTTACCGACGGGTGTCTTGCAGTACTAAGCGGCAAAGTGTTTCGCTGAGAGTTGTCGAAGATGCCAGAGCGAACTCTCGGGGACTGGACTTAATGCGCCGGTAACCGAAGTGGCTAGAATGATTGCACTGTCTATTAGCGAACGCTCGCTAATAGACAGTCGTGTCTTTGCACTACATCACGGCGCCAATCTGCCAAGGCACAAACTCGCTTTGCCCATAGCCGTGGATTTCGCTTTTCGTGCGCTCTCCCGAGGCGACTTTGATGATTAACTCAAAAATCTGCGCGCCTTTTTCGGCGATCGACATCCCGTCATCGACGATCTCGCCGCAGTTGATATCGATGTCTTCGCTTTGACGCTTCCATAAGGCATTATTGGTTGACAGCTTGATCGATGGTGTGGGTGCACAGCCATAGGCTGAGCCCCGCCCAGTCGTAAAGCAAATCATGTTGGCGCCACCTGCAACCTGCCCTGTGGCCGATACCGGGTCGTAACCCGGCGTGTCCATGTAGACAAAGCCTTTGGTTGTCACGGGTTGCGCATATTCGTACACAGCCTCTAAGCGCATCGTGCCGCCTTTTGCCACCGCGCCCAGTGATTTTTCTAAAATCGTTGTCAAGCCACCTGCCTTGTTGCCAGGCGAGGGGTTGTTGTTCATTTCGCCTTGATTGCGCGCGCAATAGTCTTCCCACCAATGAATGCGTTCGATGAGTTTTTCGGCCACTGCAGGGCTTGCGGCACGGCGCGTCAGCAAGTGTTCGGCGCCATAGATCTCTGGCGTTTCAGACAAAATTGCAGTGCCGCCATTTTGCACCAACAGGTCAACTGCGACACCCAGGGCAGGGTTGGCCGAGATACCCGAGTAGCCATCCGAGCCGCCACATTGCAGGCCAAGCGTTAAGTGACTGACTGGTACGTCAACGCGTACGACTTTGTTGGCGTGTGGCAACATTTGTTGAATCAGTTCAACGCCTTTACGCACGGTTTTTTGTGTGCCGCCGGTGTCTTGGATATTGAAGGTTTGGAACAACGGGTTTTCAGAGAGTTTTTCGGCCGTTAACAAATCGGTGATTTGATTGGACTCACAGCCTAGGCCCACCATCAGCACACCACAAAAATTTGTATGGCGCGTGTAGCCTGACAAGGTACGGCGTAAGACGTCGATACCCTCGCCGGTGCTGCCCATGCCGCAGCCGCTGCTAATCGTTAGCGCAACCACTCCATCGACATTCGGAAACGCCGCCAGGGCTTCAGGATGCGTGTCGCGATCAAAGTGGCTGGCAATCGCGCGCGCTGCGGTGGCTGAGCAATTGACGCTGGTCAAAATGCCTAGATAGTTTCGGGTGGCGACACGGCCATCGGCGCGCACGATGCCTTTAAAGGTGCGTGGCGTGGCGACATATTGGGTGGGTTTGGCGTCGACGCCAACCGCGTAGTTACGGCTAAAGGCACCTCCCTCAGCTCCGATGCTCAGGTTGTGTACATGAACATGCGAGCCCGGTTCAATGTCTGCACTGGCAAAACCAATAATTTGGTTATAGCGACGAACCGGTTCGCCCTGTTTAATTGTTTTTGTCGCAACTTTGTGTCCAGGCGGCACCAGTCCACGAATCGTGACATTTTCAGAGGCAAGCTTGGTACCTGAAATCAATTGGTGACGTGCAATGACGACATCATCCTGAGGGTGAAGACGAATAACGGGTTCCATGAATTTTCCTGTTTTTTGGTATTCTTGCTTTAGGCAGATTATCGAGTGCCTTTGGTCACAATGTAGTCGGGCTTGCCCGTACGCGCAAAGGTAATGATGTTCTGTGCGGCCTTGCTACGCAGCTCGATTTCAGCCTCTTGCGAAAAGAAGGCTGCGTGCGGTGTCAAGATGGTGCGTGGGTGTCTCACGAGTGGATGATCGCCCGGTGGCTCTTGGGGCAAGACGTCAAGCGCCAACCCACCCAGTTGGCCCGAGTTCAGTGCGGCCAACGCATCGTCGACATTGACTAAGCCACCACGCGCCGTGTTCACCACGTAGCTGCCTGGTTTCATCAGATTCAACACCTTGCTGTTGACGATGTTGCGCGTCTCATCATTGAGGGGCGTGTGCACTGAAATAATATCCGCAGTGGCAAACAGTTCGGTCATGTCTACGCGTTCGACGTAGGGCGGAAAGTCATACGCCATGATGTGCGGGTCGCAGGCAATTACCTTGCCATAAGTCTCGCGCGCGAGGTGGGCAAAGCGACGGCCGATACGTCCCATCCCCAACACACCCACCGTCATATTTGAAGGGCGCTTGAGAACGCCAGGTGTTAGGTAATGCCATTTGCCGGCACGTACGTCGCGGTCGTAGAAAGATAAATGTCGAGTCAGGTTTAAGGCCATCGCAAACGCGTGACTCGCCACCTCATGCACCCCGTAATCGGGCGAGTTGCCGACCCAAACGCCGCAGGCTTGAGCGTCATCGGTATTGATGGTGTCAAAGCCGGCGCCATAGCGACTGACGATTTTTAAACCAGGAAGTGCTTCGAAGACTTTGCGATTGGCGGGGGCGTATTGAAGCAAAAATGCGTCAACGTCTTTACCCGCTGCAATGACTTCGTCTTCGGTTTTACATTGGGCGGTGATGACCTGTAACCCAGCCTGGCGAAACAAACCGAGTTCGAGTTCTACGTTCGGAAAGTCGAAATCCGTAATTAATACTTTCATGAAGAGGGCTGCCCTTGGCTGACTGCGCGCCGCGCGGTTTGAGTACGTGCAGCGACAGTTTGTTTGACTTGTGAGGGGAAAGGATATTATGGTTAAACTTCAAGAGCAATTGGTCTGACCAATTATTTCAGTCAAAGACGGGAAAACCCCTAAACATTCGAGGCGAGCAAACATGTCAAAACCGGCCCAATACGACTTTTCTGGCAAGCATGCGGTGATTACAGGCGGGGCTGCCGGGATCGGCGAGGCTTGCGCGGCGCGACTGATCGGTGGCGGTGCAACGGTCACAATTTGGGATCGCGATGCAAAAAGTTTGAAAGAGGCTCAGTCGCGCTTAGGTGCTTCGGTGCACGGGGTGCAAGTCGATGTGTCCGATGAACACTCAGTGGCTCAGGCTGTGAAGGCGACTTTGGCGTTTGGGGCTTCGATCGATATTCTGGTCAATAGCGCGGGCATCACAGGCCCAAATGTGACGGTGATTGACTACCCCGTCGACGAATGGAATCGCGTGTTTGACATCAATGTACGCGGTACCTTTTTAACCTGTCGTGCGATTGCACCACTCATGAAGCTGGCCAACGGTGGCAAGGGCTATGGCCGCATTGTGAATATCGCCTCGGTGGCGGGTAAAGAGGGTAACCCCAACGCTTCGGCCTATAGCGCGTCAAAAGCTGCTGTCATGGGCTTGACGAAGTCGTTAGGCAAAGAGCTTGCCAGCACCGAGATTAAAGTGAACTGCATTACGCCGGCGGCAGTGAAAACTGGCATGTTCGCGCAGATGACTCAGCAGCATATTGATTTTATGCTGTCCAAGATCCCCATGAATCGTTTTGGTGAAGTGCAAGAAATCGCCAACCTCGTGGCTTGGTTGTCGTCTGACGAAGTGAGTTTTTCAACTGGCGCCGTCTTTGATATTTCGGGTGGTCGTGCAACGTATTAATTTTAGGAAGAGATTTTCATGACTCAAGCCAGTGCAACACGTGCCGCGTATTCAAGTGTCGAACTCGTGCAGTGGGCCAAGCACCTGCTCGTTGCCGCGGGGCTTGACCTCCACATGTCGCTAGTGGTCGCGCAAACACTGGTTGAGGGTGATTTGCTTGGGCATGATACGCATGGCTTAGCCCTCTTGCCGGGCTACCTTAAGGACGTTGAGGCCGGTGGTATGACCCGCGAAGGCGATTACCGCGTGGTGAGCGCTAAGCCCGCTGCGCAGTTGTGGGATGGCATGCGCTTGCCCGGCCCGTGGCTGATTGAGCGTGGGCTCGATGTGTTGATTCCAGCTGCCCGTGAGATGGGTGTGGCCTCTCTTGCGATCAAGCGTAGCCACCATATTGCCTGCTTGGCAGTGTATTTGATGCGTGCGGCACGCGAAGGGTTTTTGATGGTGCTGGCGAGCTCAGACCCCAACGTGGCAAGTGTTGCGCCCTATGGCGGCACGCGTGCGGTCTTCACGCCTAATCCGATTGCCATGGGTTTCCCGTGTTCACGCGGCGATGTGTTGATTGATATTTCAGCCTCGATCACGACTAACGGCATGAGTAACCGCAAAGCCGCCGCTGGCGAGAAATTTGCTGAAGAGTGGTTGTTAGATGCGCAAGGCTTACCCACCAATGACCCAACTGTGTTTAATCAAAAACCGCCTGGCACAATTTTGCCGATTGGTGGGCTGTCGTATGGGCACAAAGGCTTTGGCCTGGGGTTGATGGTTGAAGCGCTGACGGGTGGTTTGTCTGGCTTTGGCCGTTCTGATCCGAAAGAAGGGTGGGGGGCGACGATCAACATCACTTTGTATGATCCTGACGCCTTTGGCGGGAAAAAAGACTTTTTAAGGCAGATGGATCAGTTGGCTGACTCTTGCTTAGAGAACCCACCGCGCCCCGGAGTCTCGAAGGTACGTCTACCTGGCCATGCGGGCTTAGCCGCGCGCACTGAGCAACTGAAATCTGGCGTGCGGCTCCATCCAACACTTTTACCCGGCTTGGCGCCGTTTGCAGAGCGCTTTGGCATCGCTGCGCCAGCGCCGCTTAACGTTTGACCACGCCACCCGCTTTGCGGTTTGAGTGCGTGCTACGTTTAGGCTTGCTGGTCTTTGAGGCAGCTCGACTCGCTTTTAGGCACGAACCTGCGACCGAATCATGCGTGGCTGCTAAGCGCGTTGAGGTAGGCCCTGTGCTGGCTTGCTGAGGTTCTGCATTTTTCAGCCAGCTCACTGAAAACCGTTTGTAGGCGCGCTCCATATGGTGGCGCATGGCAGCGCGAGCGCGTTCAGGATCCTGAGCCTTCACCGCGCGAAGCACTGCGCGATGCTCTTTAATGGCCTGCTCCCAAGTCGTTTGAGTATCAAAGTAATTGGCCAGTCTTGAAAACAACACCCCCATGCGCGCGTCAAACAGTTGTTCAACCAAACTGGCCAACACCTGATTGCCCGTGGCACGCGCTAGTACCGTATGAAATTCGCGATCCGCAGCCAGTGGGTTCTTTTGCTGGGCAGATTGAGCACGCATGTCTTGCAACCGCTGCTCGAGTTCGAGCAGTTGGGCATCAGTTCGATGAACGGCGGCCTGCGCGGCGATTTCAGCCTCGATTAACGCGCGGGCCTGTATTAACTCGAAGGGCGCAAATTCTTTCACTGTTGCGTGCTGTTTGCGCGGGTTGGGTTTGCAAACATATACGCCCGAGCCCATCTTGATTTGTACGAAACCCATCACCTCAAGTGCGATTAATGCTTCGCGTACTGAGGGGCGCGACACGCCGAATTGTTCGGCCAAGTCGCGTTCTGACGGCAAACGAGAATTCACGGCAAACTCGCCTGCTTTGATCAGTTGTAAAACTTGATCGGCAATTTGCTGATAGACGCGACGATTATCGGGGGCATGGGTAATCATGATTTCATTTTTGCACGAAAACTGCTAAATTGGTCAAGCCAATTTGGCATGATCATTAGGGATAGTGAGTATGCGTCTGCAAGGAAAAACAATTCTGGTTACGGCTGCTGGGCAAGGCATTGGCCGTGCCTGTGCGCTTGCCATGGCGCGTGAAGGCGCGACTGTTTGGGCGACTGATCTTAAACAAGACCTGCTCAATGCTTACGCGGGCGTACCTAACATCAAGACCCACACCCTTGATGTTTTAAAAACGATCGAGGTCGATGCCTTTGCTAAAAAAATCGGCAAGATTGATGTCTTGTTCAATTGTGCGGGCTTCGTGCATCAAGGCGACATCATGCAAGTCAGTGATGCCGACTGGGATTTCAGTATGGATTTGAACGTCAAATCTATGTACCGAACAATTCGTGCGTTTTTGCCGGGCATGCTTGAACAAGGCAAGGGCAGTGTGATCAACATGGCCTCTGCGGCCTCGAATATTAAAGGCGCGCCCAATCGTGTGATCTATGGTGCCTCAAAGGCCGCTGTGATTGGTTTGACGCGTGCTCTTGCGGCTGATTACGTGGCGCGCGGCGTGCGGTTTAATGCAATTTGTCCAGGCACCATTGAGTCGCCTTCGCTAGGCGAGCGTATTCAGGCAGTCTCTAGTCAAACCGGTAAGTCGGTGACCGAAGTGCGCGACATGTTCGTGGCGCGTCAACCGATTGGTCGCATCGGCAAGCCTGAAGAAATCGCTCACTTGGCGGTGTATCTGGCGTCTGATGAGTCATCTTTCACAACCGGTACATCGCAGATTATTGATGGTGGTTGGTCGCTGTAACGCACGCGTCGCAAAGGATTTTTGGTTCTGACTTAAATTTTTCATTTTTTTCACAAGAAGGAAATCGCATGAAACTCGTACGCTATGGTGCCAAGGGTAAAGAAAAACCAGGTTTGATCGATAAAGAGGGCAAACTGCGTGACTTGTCAGGCGTCATTGCCGACATCACCAATGATCAGTTATCGTCTGCAGCGTTAAAAAAACTCGCTAAGATCAAGACCGATACCTTGCCTTTGGTGAAAGGCAAGCCACGTTTCGGTGTGCCGATTGCTAACATGGGTAAGTTTTTGGCCATTGGTTTGAACTACTCAGATCACGCCGCCGAAGCCGGCATGCCAATCCCCAAAGAGCCCATTATGTTTTACAAGGCGGATACCAGCCTGACCGGGCCTAATGACAACGTCATGTTGCCTAAGGGCTCAAAAAAATCCGACTGGGAAGTTGAACTCGGTATCGTGATCGGCAAAAAAGCCCGTTATGTCAGCAAAAAAGAGGCACTCAAGCACGTCGCCGGCTATTGCGTGATCAATGACGTGTCCGAGCGTGAATACCAGATCGAACGTGGCGGTACGTGGGACAAGGGCAAAGGTTGCGATACTTTCGGCCCAGTTGGCCCCTGGTTGGTCACGACCGACGAAATCAAAGATCCACAAAAATTAGATATGTGGCTTGATTTGAACGGCAAGCGTTTTCAAACCGGCAACACCAAGACCATGATTTTTGATGCGGCCACCATCATCAGCTATGTCAGTGAATTTACGACACTGATGCCAGGTGACATCATTACAACTGGTACGCCTCCAGGTGTTGGGATGGGCGTTAAACCCAAGCCACGCTTCCTGAAAGCAGGCGATGTGATGACACTAGGCATTGAAGGTCTGGGCCAGCAATCACAGAAAGTTGTGCCGTTTAAAAAGTAAATCACCAACACGATCACTCAGGAGTCTTGAATGGCGAAGTCAGAGAAAAGCAAAAAACCGGCAGCACCAAGTCGTTCAAGTCAGTGGTTTTCGCGTAATGATATTTACGGGTTCATCTACCGTAGCTGGACAAAAAATCGTGGCATTCCGCACGACCAGTTCGATGGGAGACCCGTGATTGGCATTTGTAATACCTGGTCTGAGCTGACACCTTGTAACTCGCACTTTAGGTTGCTGGCAGATCAGGTGCGCCAAGGTGTGCTTGAGGCAGGTGGGTTTCCGCTTGAGTTTCCAGTGACGTCGATTGGCGAAACGCTGGTGCGCCCGACGGCGATGTTGTTGCGCAACCTTGCCAGTATGGATGTTGAAGAAACTATTCGAGCCAATCCGCTCGATGGCGTGGTACTGCTGTTTGGCTGCGATAAAACCACCCCCTCGCTCTTGATGGGTGCTGCGAGCGTCAATATCCCGACGATTGGTGTTTCGGGTGGGCCGATGCTCACCGGTAAGTATCGGGGCAAAGATATTGGCTCGGGTACCAACACTTGGTCAATGTCTGAAGACGTGCGTGCCGGCAAGATGACGCTCGACGAGTTTCATGAGGCCGAATCCTGCATGCATCGCTCGCACGGGCATTGCATGGTGATGGGGACGGCCTCAACGATGGCTAGCATGGTCGAGTCGTTGGGCGTGGCCTTGCCAGGTAACGCGACGTATCCTGCGGTCGATGCGCGCCGTAATGTACTGGCGCGCGAATCGGGTCGCCGCATTGTGCAAATGGTCAAAGACAATCTGACGCTCGATAAAATTTTAACGCGTCAGGCGTTTGAAAATGCGATTCGTACCAATGCCGCGATTGGGGGTTCAACCAACGCCGTGATTCACCTGATTGCAATCGCTCGACGAATTGGCGTCAAGCTTGATATTGATGATTGGGATAAGTTTGGCCGTGATGTTCACACGTTGTTGAACTTGATGCCAAGTGGCAAATACTTGATGGAAGACTTCTGCTACGCCGGTGGTTTGCCTGTGGTGTTACGTACTCTGGGCGAGCAAGGCTTGTTGAATAAAAAAGCGTTAACCGTGAACGGCAATTCGCTTTGGGATAACGTCAAGAAAGCCGAATGCTACAACCGCGACGTCATCACAACGTTTGAAAAACCTTTTAAAAAGAATACAGGGATCGCTGTGTTGCGTGGCAATTTATGCCCGGATGGCGCCATCATCAAGCCCTCTGCAGCCACTAAAAAATTACTCAAGCATCGCGGTCGTGCGGTGGTGTTTGAAAACATCGAAGATTTTCACAAGCGCATCGATAGCCCTAAATTGGATATCGATGAAACCTGCATCATGGTTCTAAAAAATTGCGGTCCGAAAGGCTATCCGGGCATGGCGGAGGTGGGCAATATGCCATTACCACCCAAGATTCTTAAAAAGGGCATCACCGACATGATCCGCATCTCAGATGCGCGCATGAGCGGCACAGCCTATGGCACGGTGATTTTGCACGTTGCACCAGAAGCGGCAGCCGGTGGGCCCTTAGCCTTGGTTGAAAACGGCGACATGATTGAACTGGATGTCGCTAAACGTCGCTTGCATTTAGATGTGAGTGACGAGATCTTGGCGGCGCGCAAAGAAAAATGGAAAGCCCCCGAACCACCAATGAATCGCGGCTATTACAAGTTGTATGTGGATCATGTCAACCAAGCCAACGATGGCGTTGACTTGGATTTCTTGGTCGGCAACAGCGGTAGCGCCGTGCCGCGTGACAACCACTAAAACTTAGCGCGCAGTGCCGCCGCACAAAGTTCGGCGGCGGTGTTGGGAGCGCTTAGCGTTTCGCCGTTAACGCGGCAATCACAGCACCTGGGTTGTGATCAATCACATTCAGCAGCACCAGCGAGGCACCCCGCGGGCTGCGGTCGCCGCGCTCCCAGTGCCTGAGTGTTGCAGTTGAAAAGCCAAACTGGGCAGCGAACTGTTCTTGCGTCATGTCACACTTTTGTCTCAGGGCTTTAAGGTCAATGATGCGTGGGCGATGAATCACAACCGCTTGAGGATGTCCGCTTGCGTGCTTGATTGCTTGTTTGAGGCCGCGCTTGATACTCTTAAATGCTGCTGTCAATTGAGTTTCCTTAATGAGCTCGTAATAAGTTCATCTACTAATCCGCGTAAGTCATTACGCTCTGCCTGTGTGAGATTGGCGCGATCGCCTTTCGCGAAAAGTGTGACGAGATAGAGTGGGATACGGTCGTTGTAAAAGTAATACACAATACGAACCCCACCGCTTTTACCTTTGTTTCCTCTGCGCCAACGCAGCTTGCGAATGCCACCACATCCTTCAATCAGCACGCCGCTTTTGGGTGCGTGCGCAAGAAAGCAAATAATGTCTTGGCGCTCGGCTTCGCTCAGTAATTTGGCTGAGCGTCGTGAAAATTCAGGTAGTTCTGCTACGGTAACGGGTACGGTCGGGGCGGTAGTGATGGACGGTTGGGTTAATTTGATCAAACTCAATTGTAATCCATTGGCGTAGTTTTATCGCCAAATCGTGGCGCGTCAAAGCGCGCCGCTTGACAGGTGAACCAGCCGGTGAAAACAAGACAGAGCAGGCGGTGTCCATTCTCATGACCTGCTGATCAGTGCTCAGTTTGTGAGAACAGGCCAAGCAAGGCGCAACCACAGCGAGTGTGGTGCCTTGTTCGCTTTGAGAGTTTGAGCTGCGAGTGTTTGATCTCGCGTGAGAACTACCTAGATTTCGCGGTTGGTGCCGCGCGTGATCACCACTAAAGCTTCACGCGCCGTGCCGCGCGACAACCACTAAAACTTAGCGCGCAAGGCCGCCGCACAGAGTTCGGCGGCGGTGTTGGCTTCGTCGATGATGCGTCCCATGGTGATGAAGCCATGGATCTGGCGCTCGAAGCAGACGTATTGCGTGGGGACGCCTGCCATCGTTAACTTATCGGCGTAGTCGGCACCCTCGTCGCGTAGCGGGTCAAAGCCCGCGGTCATGACGAAGGCAGGCGCTAAACCAGTGTGGTCTTTGGCCAGCATCGGTGCACCGCGCCAATCGTTACGCATCCATTTTTCAGGCATGTAAGCGCCGTAGTAATAAGCCATTGATTCTTTGGTCAGCATATAGCCTTGGCCGTTGGTGCGCATCGATTCACGCTCTGAGCTGGGGTCAGTGACTGGGTAGATCAGTAGTTGCAAGACCGGCCTAAAACTATTGTCTGCTTTGAGTGACAAGGCGACCACCGCGGCTAAATGGCCGCCGGCACTGTCACCGCCAACGGCGATACGCTCAGGGTCAACCTTGAGTGCGGCGGCATTGGCATGCACCCACTTGGTCGCCGCCACACAGTCGTCAGACGCAGCCGGAAACACATTTTCAGGGGCCAGTCGATAGTGCACTGAAAACACCGCACAGTGCGCCAGATTCGAAAGCGTACGGCACAGTACATCGTGCGTGTCGATATCACCAATCACATGGCCACCACCGTGATAGTAGACAAGCGCTGGGAGCACATCCGAGGCACTGCTTCCTTTGGGGCGATAACCACGCACGGTAATCTTGCCAGCGGGGCCCGGGATGTCGGTGTCAACGCTCGACGCCACTTCAGGGGCCTCGGGTTGGCTAAAAAAACGACGCTGCACATAGGCTTCGCGCGCTTGTGTTGCCGTTAGCGTGTGTACCGGCGGGATCCCTTTTTCGATCATCAAATCAATCAGGGCTTTGGCTTGTGGATCTAGCATGATGTGTCTCGTCCTTTTTTTTATTAGCGGATTTCGATTTCAATGAAAGCAACTTCGTGGGCGCTGGCGTTGATCACATTGTGATTGACCCCCGCGCCACGGGTATACGATTTACCAGCGATTAACGGAAATTCTTTCAAACCTTCTGGTGTTTCAAGGTGCAAAAGCCCAGTGATGGTCGGCACCACGACATAGTCGTGGCCATGGGTATGCCAGCCTGTTTCGGCGCCGGGCGCAAAGCGCCATTCAGTCACGATGACACGATCGTTGTCGATTTGCGTGGTAGGGACTGCTTGCGGACGCGTGGTCATGTGGGCACTCAAGAAAGTTATTAAAAGATGATTTTTGAAATTGAATCAAGAATAGCGTACTTGTGGCGTATTTTGCATCTGCAGGTGCATTTCTTAAAAGCCTCTGCCTGAACGGGGAGGATATCCGCGCACTCGGTTAAAGGCTTAGTCCCTTAACGCTTAGCACCCAGCATACGACCCAACGCCACAACCGCAAATACCGCGATGGCAAAGGCCCAGGTTACCCAATCAACGACTTCGCCCAAGAGCCAAGCTGAGGCGATGATCGTCACGAACGGTTGAAGCAGTTGTGCTTGACCGACCCGTGCGATCCCGCCTAGCGACAAACCTTTGAACCACGGTAAAAACGCTAGGTATTGGCTAAACAGGGCGACATACAAAAAGCCAAGCCACGCCGTGTTGGTGGCTTGCCACGTGCTGGGTGCAAACCAGATTGCGGGCAACACTAAAAACGGTGTCGCAAGCACTAACGTCCACGAGATCACTTGTAGGCCGCCCAGAGATCGCGCTAAATAGCCTCCCGTTGCGTATGAGATGGATCCAGTCAGCACGGCTAGCAGCAACGAGAGATCGGCCCAATGCAAACTACCGTTGCCGCGCATCAAGGAAAAGACGATCACTAAGGTGCTGCCTAGTAAGGCCATTAGCCAAAACCCGAGTGAGGGGCGTTCTTTGAAAAGCCATGCGGCACAGGCCGCAACGGTTAAGGGCATGATGCCAAGCATGACGCCACCGTGCGAGGCGTCAACCCGTTGCATGGCTAAAGCCGTAAACACCGGAAAGCCAATCGCGACGCCCATGACGACGAGCAACAGATATTTGAATTCGTGCAGAGTTGGACGACGATGTTTACCAGCAACCAGATAAATCACAGCTAACACGGTCGCCAGCAGTGCGCGACCAGTTGCAATGAAAATAGGATGAAAAGACTCGAGCGCCATGCGTGTCGCTGGCAACGTCAGCCCAAATAAGGTGACGCCGATGAGCCCCAGCAACATGCCCTTGTTTTCGGGTTTCATGCGGCTCTCGCTACATCGCGTTATACACAGGCCCTTCACCACCTTGCGGTGTAACCCAAACGATATTTTGTGTCGGGTCTTTGATGTCACACGTTTTGCAATGTACGCAGTTTTGGGCATTGATCTGCAGGCGATCGCTGCCGTTGTCATCTTTAACGTATTCGTACACGCCAGCAGGGCAATAGCGCGCCTCAGGGCCACCGTACTTAGCCAAGTTAATGCTGACCGGTACTGAGGCATCTTTCAGTGTTAAGTGAATCGGCTGATTTTCTTCGTGATTGGTGTTTGAAATAAACACCGAACTCAAGCGATCAAAGGTTAAGACGCCGTCAGGTTTTGGATATTCAATTTTTGGGCACTGGTCAGCGGGCTGCAGGCAAGCATGATCGGCCTTGGTGCGGTGGATCGTCCAGGGAATGTTGCCCTTGAGCACAAATTGCTCGATACCCGTCATCAAGGTGCCGACGGTGCGGCCTTTTTTGAACCACTGCTTGAAGTTGCGAGCTTTGTTCAGCTCAGTATGCAACCATGAGGCTTCAAACGCAGCAGGGTAGGCCGGTAACTCATCAGCACTGCGCTCGGCCACTAAGGCGTCAAACGCAGCATCAGCGGCCATCATGCCCGACTTGATTGCAGCATGACTGCCCTTGATGCGTGAGGCGTTCAAGAAACCCGCCTCACAGCCCACTAAGGCGCCGCCTGGAAATACTAATTTAGGTAACGACAGCAAGCCACCCGCGGTGATGGCACGCGCGCCGTAGGCGATGCGCTTGCCGCCTTCAAAGGTGCCGCGAATAGACGGGTGCGTTTTATAACGCTGAAACTCTTCGAAAGGTGAAATCCAAGGGTTGGCGTAATCCAGACCAACCACCATGCCAACCGCCACGAGGTTGTCGTTCAGGTGATACAAAAATGACCCGCCATAGGTATCTGAATCGAGCGGCCAGCCTGCAGTGTGAACAACGACACCGGGGCGTGCTTTGGCGGGGGCGACTTCCCAGAGCTCTTTAATCCCAATGCCGTAGCTTTGTGGATCGCGGCCTTGATCAAGTTTGAATTTGCTGATGAGTTCGCGGCCCAATTGGCCACGTGCGCCCTCAGCAAAAATCGTATATTTCGCCAACAGCTCCATGCCTTGCTGGTACTGATCGGTAGGTTGGCCATCACGCCCAACACCCATGTCGCCCGTGGCCACGCCACGCACCGCGCCTTGCTCGTTGTACAGAATCTCTGCCGCAGCAAAGCCCGGAAATATTTCAACACCTAGCGCCTCGGCTTGTTCGCCCAGCCAGCGTGCAACTTTACCTAAGCTGACGATGTAGTTGCCATGATTTTGAAAGCACTCGGGCAGCAGCCATTCTGGAGTTTTGCGCGCACCCGTTTCGTTTAAAAACAAAAACTCGTCTTCTTTGACCGGGGTGTCAAGTGGGGCACCCATGTTTTTCCAGTCAGGAAACAACTCGGTCATTGCCTGCGGATCCATCACAGCACCCGACAAAATGTGTGCACCAATTTCGCTGCCTTTTTCAAGCACGCAAACCGAAATGTCATGGCTGCGCTCTGCGGCGAGTTGCTTGAGGCGAATCGCCGTGGCTAACCCGCCCGGACCTCCACCTACCACGACAACGTCGTATTCCATCGATTCGCGTGCTGACATAAAAGTCTCCCTGCTTCAAAGGTATGATGTTTATTTGCTGCAGCGATTGTATTGCACAGGGGCGCACGCTGTCGTGGCGCGGGCCTTGCAAACTCGTGAACAGCGCCTTTTGCAATGCATGGCATGATTTTTGGAGAAGTGTGTGGCAGGCTCTGAACCCCAAACCCTGATGGTGGGCGATATTTACGATTTAGATATCCCGATGCGCTGGTCTGATGCTGACGCCTTGGCACATCTGAATAATTGCAATTATTTCCGCTATATGGAAGAAGGGCGTTTAAAGATGTTCTACGAGGGCCAGGCGCCCCAGTCAACGCGCTACGGACCTGTGGTGGTGCACTGCGCTTGCGATTTTAAAAAATCGATTACCTATCCAGCAACGGTTCGGGTCAGCCACCGCGTGGTGAGTATTGGCCGCTCAAGCCTTGAGCAGGCGGTTGATATTTCGGTGGTCTACCCCGACCGCCTTGAGCTGTGCGCGCAAGGTAAGTCGGTGATGGTCTGGATGGATTTTGAACTCAATAAATCGCATCCTTGGCCCGCCGAGGTATTGCAAGCTTTGGCAAAGCCGATAAATCGTCGATAATCTGGTCAACAAGTGCATACTCAGGAGTCTGTTGAATGAATAAACTCTATCCTAGCGCCACCGCGGCGCTGAAAGATATCCTTAAAGATGGGCAAACCCTTGGCGTGGGTGGCTTTGGTCTGTGTGGTATCCCCGAGGCCCTGATTGCTGCGGTGCGTGACTTGGGCGTTCAAAATCTGACCTGCATCAGCAACAATGCCGGCGTCGATGGTTTTGGCTTGGGCATGTTGTTGCAAACCCGTCAGGTTAAAAAGATGATCGCCTCGTATGTGGGCGAAAACAAAGAGTTTGAGCGCCAATTTTTGGCCGGCGAACTTGAGCTTGAGTTCACCCCTCAAGGTACGTTGGCCGAACGCCTGCGCGCCGGCGGCGCTGGCATACCGGCCTTCTTTACCCGTACCGGTGTAGGCACCGTGGTGGCAGATGGCAAAGAAATCCGCGAGTTTGATGGCGAAAAGTACGTCATGGAGCGCGCCCTAGTGCCCGAGATCTCTTTGGTCAAAGCCTACATCGCTGATCGAAGCGGTAATTTGATTTTTCATAAAACCGCGCGCAACTTTAATCCGCCGGTGGCACAGGCAGGCAAACTCACCGTTGTTGAGGTTGAAAAAGTCGTTGAGTTGGGTGAACTCGAGCCTGAACAAATTCATCTGCCCGGCATTTACGTGCATCGCATTGTGGTCAATGCGACCCCTGAAAAACGCATCGAACAACGCACCGTTCGCGCGGCGAACTAAGGAGCAATCAACATGGCATGGACTCGTGACGAAATGGCCGCACGTGCGGCACGTGAATTACAAGATGGTTTTTATGTGAATCTGGGCATTGGTTTGCCTACCTTGGTGGCAAACCATGTCCCTAAGGGGATTGAGGTGTGGTTGCAGTCAGAAAATGGCTTGCTCGGCATTGGGCCGTTTCCGCTTGAAAGCGAAGTCGACGCTGACATGATTAATGCCGGTAAGCAAACGGTCACGACCATTCCTGGCTCGTCGATTTTTTCGTCGGCAGATTCGTTTGCCATGATTCGCGGCGGCAAAATTAATTTAGCGATTCTGGGTGCCATGCAGGTGTCCGAGACCGGTGACCTTGCAAACTGGATGATCCCAGGCAAGATGGTGAAGGGGATGGGCGGGGCAATGGACTTAGTCGCGGGTGTTGGCCGCGTCATTGTTTTAATGGAGCATGTGGCCCGCAAAAAAGATGGCACGGTCGACATGAAACTGTTGCCCAAGTGCAATTTGCCCTTAACAGGCGTGGGGGTGATTGACATGGTCATCACCGATATGGGCGTGTTTGAAATCACACCAAACGGCCTCAAGTTGCTTGAGCTGGCGCCTGGAGTGACTGTCGCTGAAGTTCAAGAGCACACGGCTGCTAAACTTGATGTTTCGCTGGTTGCTTAAGCCCGCTGGTTCGCGTAAATCCGCCAAGGTTGACTGACAAAATCTGGCGGGTTTATGCTCTCCGAGTTGCGGTAAAACGCAACGCCTGCCTCGAAGTCTTGCGACCGCGCTTGCGCGGTCTGTTTTTGTAATCAAACACACTATCGCGTCGCTCACTTTTGTCATCACAAGGATGTTGGGATGGAATTCTTCAGCTGGCTGTTAGATTTATTGCTGCACATTGATAAAACAATGTTGCAATTTATTGAGGCGCACGGCGTATGGATTTATGTCTTGCTTGTGGCGATTATTTTTGCTGAAACAGGCTTAGTGTTTATGCCCTTTTTGCCTGGTGATTCTTTGTTGTTTGTTGCGGGCGCTATTTGTGCGATGGGCAAGATGGATCTTTATCTGTTGATGGCCCTGTTGACCACGGCGGCGATCGTGGGCGATGCGGTGAACTATTCGGTCGGCCGTTGGTTTGGTGCAGCGTTGATCGCCCGCACCAGCTTGGTCAACGCTAAGCACATGGCTTACACACAAGGCTTTTACGATCGTTACGGTGGTCAAACTATCATCATTGCGCGCTTTATCCCGCTCGCGCGCACCATGGCGCCCTTTGTGGCGGGCTTTGCGCGGTTTGATCCCAAGCGTTTCTTGTTTTACAACGTCATCGGCGGTGTGGTGTGGGTGGTATCGCTGACAGTTGCAGGCTACTGGTTTGGCAATCTGCCTTTCGTGCGTGACAACCTGACACTGGTGATTTTGTTCATTATTTTCTTGTCGATTTTGCCCGGCATCATTGCGGTACTCAAGGCTAAGTTTGCTCGCCCTTCCAAATGACCATCAGGGCCTCGGACTCTTCTCTGTTTAGTCGTCTGTTGGTCTTGAGTATTTTGACTTGCCCTTCCAAATGACAACATCCGCCTCGACTTCGAGTTCCTCTGATTCTCTAGCGGCGCTGCGTGCTGCCATGCACGCGGCCAACGTGCAGGCCTGCTTGGTGCCGTCAGCCGACCCTCACTTGTCTGAATATTTGCCAGACTACTGGCAACTGCGCCCTTGGTTGACTGGGTTTAGCGGTTCGGTTGGCACGGTTGTGGTGACGCAGGATTTTGCCGGCCTTTGGGTGGATAGCCGGTATTGGGTGCAAGCCGAGGCCGAGCTCGCAGGTACCGACGTCAGCCTCATGAAAATCGGTATAGCAACCGACCCTGCCCACACCAACTGGCTGGCCGAACAACTCGCTGAGGGTGCGACGGTGGCGGTTGATGGACGCGCGTTGGGTTTGGCTGCGCGCGAGGCATTACTCGCGTTACTCAAGCCTCGTGGCATCACGCTAAAACTAGATCTTGATTTGCCTGGGCAATGTTGGCCTGAACGCCCTCCATTGCCCACCGCAGCAGTGCGCGACTTGCCTGTAGAGATTGCAGGTGCCTCGCGACAAGACAAGCTAGCGCGCGTGCGCGAGGCCATGCTTGAACAAGGTGCTCAGTGGCATTTGATATCCACGCTGGATGACGCGGCTTGGCTGTTGAATTTACGCGGTAGTGATGTCTCGTTTAATCCGGTATTTCTGTCGCATGTCTTAATCGGCTTGACCGACGCGCAGTTATTTGTGTTGCCCGGCAAAGTAGACGCTGCCCTCATTAGCAAACTCGCCGAAGCTCAGGTTTACGTGCGGCCCTACGACACGGTGGCGCAGGTGTTGGCCGAGCTGCCCGAGCAAGACACGCTGCTATTCGACCCAGCGCGCACCACCTGCGCGCTGATCGATCGGTTGCGCACACGCACTGTGCGTGCCATGAACCCCAGCATCTTTTTTAAGTCGCAAAAAACTCCTTTTGAACTGAATCATGTCCGACGCGTCATGGAGCAAGACGGCGCAGCCTTGTGTGCGTTTTTTGCCTGGCTTGAACAGGCCATCGCTTGCAGTGACGTCACACCGCTCAACGAGTTAATGATCGACGAGCGTCTGTTGGCGTTGCGCGCTGAGCAACCAGGCTTTGTCTCACGCAGCTTTGGCACGATCTCAGCCTTTAATGCCAACGGTGCGATGCCCCATTACCGCCCCACGCAAGCCTCGCATGCCCAAATCAAAGGCGATGGTTTGTTACTGATCGATTCGGGGGCGCAATATCTGGGTGGGACCACCGACATTACTCGCGTGGTACCGGTTGGTACGCCGACTGAGCCACAAAAAGACGATTACACGTCCGTACTCAAGGCGATGATTGCCTTGTCGCGGCTGAAGTTTCCGCGCGGTATTGCGTCGCCTATGCTCGATGCTGTCGCACGCGCGCCCTTATGGGATCGTTTGGCCGAATACGGCCACGGTACGGGTCACGGGGTGGGGTATTACCTGAATGTGCACGAAGGCCCGCAGGTAATCTCGTATCGTGCCGTGCCCGCGGCGCACACCGCCATGCAACCGGGCATGATTACCTCTAACGAGCCTGGATTGTATCGTCCGGGTCGCTGGGGGATCCGGATCGAAAATCTGGTTTGTAATCAAAGCGCAGGCGAATCTGAATTTGGCGAGTTTCTTGAGTTCGAGACCCTGACACTTTGCCCGATCGACATGACTTGTATCCAGGGCAGCCAACTACGCGATGACGAAATCGCTTGGTTGAACGCCTACCACCAAGAGGTCTGCAGACGTTTGGCGCCCCGCTTGAGCGGTGAAGGTCTGGCGTGGTTGTTGCAACGCACGCGGCCGTTTACCCGGTAAATCGGTCAGCCGCTCGAAGGTTGAGCCCACCGCACTCGGCTCAGTGCGTAATGAGCCGCCCATCAAACTGTGCGTTGACCGTCACAGGCGCTCAGCCTGACCCGCTGACGTTTTTTTGATTTCAGAGCAATTTGCGTCAATGTCCAGACGTAGTTCCCGCAAAGGTCACGCCTGCGGCTATAATTCAAATTTCCTGCATACGCCGCACGTTTGGGCGTTCATGACATGACCAAATTTGTCTTTGTTACCGGTGGTGTGGTGTCCTCGTTAGGTAAGGGCATTGCCGCCGCGTCTTTGGCCGCCTTGCTTGAATCGCGCGGCCTAAAAGTCACCATGCTCAAGCTCGATCCCTACATCAACGTTGATCCGGGTACCATGAGCCCGTTTCAGCATGGTGAGGTTTTTGTCACCGAAGATGGCGCTGAGACGGATCTTGATCTTGGTCACTACGAGCGCTTTATCTCGTCAAAAATGCGCAAGGCAAATAATTTCACGACAGGTCAAATTTATGAATCTGTCTTGCGCAAAGAGCGCAAGGGTGAGTATTTAGGTAAAACTGTTCAGGTGATTCCGCATATCACCAACGAAATCCAAGATTTCATTGCCCGTGGTGCCGAGCAATCGTGGGCCGGCCAAACCGATGTCGCTATCGTTGAAATCGGTGGCACGGTGGGCGATATTGAGTCGCTGCCTTTTCTTGAAGCCGTGCGGCAAATGAGTTTGCGTATGGGGCGCAACAGCGCCGCGTTTATTCATTTGACGCTGGTGCCGTTTATCGCTTCAGCCGGCGAACTCAAAACCAAACCCACACAACACTCAGTACAAAAGCTACGCGAAATCGGCATCATTCCTCATGCCTTGCTCTGCCGTGCCGATCGTCCTATTCCTGACGAAGAGCGTGCAAAAATTTCGCTCTTCTCTAATGTCCCCCTCGATGCCGTGATCTCGGTGTGGGATGCCGACTCAATCTATAAAATCCCAAGCATGTTGCATAAGCAAGGGCTCGACAATCTCATTTGTGAAGTGCTGGCGATTAACCCTCCGCAGGCAGATCTATCGGTCTGGGATAAGCTGGTGTATGGCCTCGAGCACCCCAAGCATCAGGTGCGCGTCGCCATGGTGGGCAAGTATGTTGATCTCACTGAGTCGTACAAGTCGCTCAGCGAAGCGCTGATTCACGCTGGGATCCACACTGAGTCTCGGGTATTGGTCGACTATATTGATTCTGAAGCGCTCGAGCAGAACGGCACCGACGTGCTAAAGCCTTTTGATGCGATTTTGGTGCCTGGTGGTTTTGGTAAGCGTGGCACCGAAGGCAAAATTCTGGCCATTCAATACGCACGTGAACATAACGTGCCGTATCTGGGGATCTGCCTGGGTATGCAGCTTGCAGTGATTGAATTTGCTCGTCACAAAGCGGGCTTGGCGCATGCCAACAGCACTGAGTTCGACCCCCAAACCGACCACCCCGTGGTGGCCTTGATTACTGAGTGGATTGATCGCGAAGGTCGCGCTGAAGTGCGCGATGAACAATCAGACTTGGGGGGCACCATGCGCAAAGGTGCGCAGCGTTGCCCGGTTAAAGCTGACACCCTTGCCAGCAGTATTTACGGGCTAGAGGTCAACGAGCGTCATCGCCATCGCTACGAAGTCAACAATCTGTACGTGCCTAAGCTTGAGCAGTCCGGTATGCTGATCAGCGCGCGCACGCCCACCGAAGATCTCCCTGAAATCATGGAGATCCCCGGGCACCCTTGGTTTATCGGGGTGCAGTTTCATCCCGAGTTCACTTCAACGCCGCGCGACGGGCATCCATTGTTTACAAGCTATATCCGTGCTGCGTTAGTCAGTCAAAATAAGCGCAAGGGTGCGTGATGAAGCTCTGCGGTTTTGACATTGGGTTAACCCAGCCTTTTTTTCTGATTGCGGGGCCCTGCGTGATCGAGTCGCGTCAAATGGCCTTCGATACTGCAGGTCGCCTGTGCGAAATCACGACCGCCTTGGGGGTCCCTTTCATCTACAAAAGTTCGTTTGATAAAGCCAACCGAAGCTCGGGGGCGTCGTACCGTGGGCCCGGCATGGATGAGGGCTTGCAAATTTTGTCAGACGTGCGTGCGCACTTTAAGGTGCCAGTGTTAACCGATGTGCATGATAAAGATCAGGTGACTCAAGTGGCGGCGGTGGTTGATGTGCTGCAGACCCCTGCGTTTTTATGTCGACAAACCGACTTTATCGAGGCTTGCGCAGCGAGCGGCAAGCCAGTCAATATTAAAAAAGGCCAGTTTTTAGCGCCCCACGATATGTTGCAGGTGGTCACCAAAGCTCGCCTGGCCGCGCAAAAAGCCGGCGTCCCCGAAGATATTATGGTGTGCGAACGCGGGGTCTCGTTTGGCTATAACAATTTAGTGTCTGACATGCGTTCGCTCGCCATCATGCGCGAAACTCAATGCCCAGTCGTCTTCGATGCCACCCATTCGGTACAGTTGCCCGGCGGGCAGGGCACCTCGTCGGGCGGGCAACGAGAATTCGTGCCTGTATTGGCGCGTGCGGCAGTGGCCGCGGGCGTCTCTGGCCTGTTCATGGAAACTCATCCTAATCCAGCGCAAGCGCTCTCTGATGGGCCCAACGCTGTGCCGCTTGACCACATGAAAGACCTGCTTTCCACCCTGATTGATTTAGATCGGGTAGTGAAGCGACACGGCTTTCTTGAGTCGCGTTTTGTTTAATGTCATAAAAATTTTAATTATCCAGGAAACCTTGAAATGAGTGCAATCGTAGATATTATCGGACGCGAAATTCTCGACTCACGTGGCAACCCCACTGTCGAATGCGATGTCTTGCTTGAGTCGGGCGCGATGGGTCGCGCCTCGGTGCCATCGGGCGCCTCGACCGGAAGCCGCGAGGCCATCGAACTGCGCGATGGTGATCAGTCACGCTATTTGGGTAAAGGGGTGTTGCGTGCCGTTGAAAACTTGAATACCGAAATCTCTGAGGCACTGATGGGCTTAGATGCTCAAGAGCAAACCTTTTTAGATCGCACGCTGATTGAACTTGACGGCACAGAAGGTAAGTCGCGCTTGGGTGCCAACGCAATTTTGGCCGCGAGTATGGCAGTCGCACGTGCTGCGGCAGACGAGTCTGGCTTGTCGTTGTACCGCTATTTTGGCGGCAGTGGCCCAATGAGTATGCCTGTGCCAATGATGAACGTGATCAACGGCGGTGCGCATGCCAACAATACCCTAGATATGCAAGAACTCATGATTTTGCCGGTTGGCGCAAAAAGCTTCAGGCAAGCCATGCAAATGGGCGCCGAAACCTTTCATGCGCTGAAAAAAATTATTCACGATCAAGGGATGTCGACAGCAGTGGGTGACGAGGGTGGTTTTGCGCCGAATGTACCCAATCACGAAGCGGCCATTCAATTAATTTTGCGTGCCATCGAAAATGCGGGTTACGAGCCAGGCACGCAAATTGCCTTGGGCCTCGATTGCGCAGCCTCAGAGTTTTATCGCGATGGTAAGTACACCCTCGAGGGCGAGGGTGGTATTTCCTTGACCTCTAAAGAATTGACCAATTTGCTGGCAACCTGGTGCGACAAATATCCCATCATTACGATCGAAGACGGTATGGCCGAAAACGACTGGGATGGTTGGAAGCACCTGACCGAACAGCTTGGCCGCAAGATTCAGTTGGTGGGTGATGATTTGTTCGTGACAAACACCAAGATCTTGAAGCAGGGGATTGAGCGTGGTGTCGCAAACTCGATTCTGATCAAAATCAACCAAATTGGTACGTTGACCGAAACCTTCGCAGCGATTGAAATGGCTAAGCGGGCTGGCTATACTGCGGTCGTGTCACACCGTTCGGGCGAAACCGAAGATTCAACGATTGCAGATATTGCAGTTGCCACAAATGCCATGCAGATTAAAACGGGCTCGTTATCGCGCTCAGATCGTATGGCTAAGTATAATCAGCTACTCAGAATCGAAGAAGAACTCGCCGAAGTGGCCACTTATCCTGGTCTTGAGGCTTTTTACAACCTGCGCTAAGTGTTGCGCGAATGGCTTGCCTGACGGGCGTTTTTAGCCTTTTTGGCAAGTGCGAGGTGGTATGCGTCTTTTGCTATTGGTGCTAGTCGCGCTCGCTGGTCTGATCCAATATCCTTTGTGGATGGGTCGGGGTGGCTGGCTGTCTGTCTGGGATATGCAAGAGCATGTTGCCTCCCAACGCTCAATCAATGACGGTTTACGCGCGCGTAACGTCGCGTTGTTGGCTGAGATTGACGATTTACGAACGGGTACCGAGGCGGCCGAAGAGCGGGCCCGTGCCGAACTCGGCATGATGCGGCAGGGTGAGTTATTTGTTCAGGTGTTGCCTCTTGACGTGAAACCCCCCGAAATTAAGCCCTCAACCAAGCCTCAACGACCTGCGGCGCCGGCGTCGACTGTCAAACCTGCCACTTACACGCGATAATCCGCAGCATCGGTTTTGTGAACTGTCAGTGTCAGGTTACTGCGCGCAGCACAGCAAGACCCCGCATAGATTGTCTTTGTCTAAGGTTTGCTGAAAAGAACCCAAGGTCGAGTGCTTGGTTGGCTGTGTTTGCTCTGTGGTTGAGTAGAACCTAGCTGTGGGCGTTGACGTTGCCCTAGACTGAGTGAGAGTCTGCGTGAGAGTCGGTTGCAGATTGAACTGGTGCGCAGACGTTTGCTTGACACCCGCAAGCCCCCTTTTTGAGCCATGCTCAGTCTTGCTAGCGTGAAGCACCACCCTGCGGCTGAGTGGCATTGCCACTAAGCCTTGCTGTCTGGCCTTCGCCGCGAGCCTGTCGGGCTTTGCGCTCAGCCAACGAGCGCTTTGCCGAAGTGCTTGACGCAACCACGAGTGCCTTGGCTCGTACAGGTATATCAAATCTAATTGCATGGTTCGACGGTCGTGTGGGTGCGCACCTTGGCCTGTCAGGTCAGTGAGGTCGAGCTGCCACAGCGGCAAGGAGTAGAGTCGTTCATAGCGCGCAATGGTGGCCTCTAACCGAGCCAGGGCGCTGGCGTATTGGCCCGTAGGCAGAAAAAGGGGGGTGAGTGCCTGCGTCAAGGCCTGGTTGACTTTGTCGTGATCGGCTGCAGTGATGCTCGCCGTGCGCCCCGCCTCTTGCAAGGCCAGACTAATCAGCTGCTTGCTCTGGTGCGCGTGTACCAGCTCGATCCCTAACAAGCACACTAGTACAACCGGCACGATGGCCAAGCTTGCCTCAAGGGCGCTGGCGCCACGTTGCTCAGAGAGTTTGGTCCACATCCGCATGACGCGCAGTTTGAGCGTGACTGGTGAAACTGTCGATTCGGTGAACTACGCACGCGGGTGCGGCGGGTTAAACTATTGCGGTCTCCACAAAGGATTGTCATGAATTCGTCTAATGCGTCGTTTCCTTATTTTCCTGGTATCCGTTTGTTGCACTCGCCTGGGCCGTCTAATGTTCCTAAAGCAGTGCTCGATGCACTCACGAGGCAACCGATCGATATGGGAGACCCACGCGTAGATGCCTGTGTTGACGCCTGTGAGCGAGGCTTGCAGGGCATACTGAACACAGCAAGCGCAGACATATTTTTGTATGCGGCCAATGGCCATGGCGTTTGGGAAGCCATGATTGTGAATCTATTGGCACCTGGTCAAAAAGTATTGATTCCAGGCACCGGCCATTTTTCTGATTCATGGGCGTTGATGGCCGAAGCAATGGGCGCAATCATTGTACGTACCCCATATATCGAAGGTCAGCCGATTGACCCCGCGGTCGTCGAGCAAGCTCTGCGTGATGACACTCAACACGAAATCGTAGCGGTCTTTGCTGTGCACACCGACACCGCGAGTAGTACAACAAGCGACATGCCCGCGTTGCGTCGCGCCATCGATCAGGCCAAGCACCCCGCACTGTTTGTGGTTGATGTTGTGGCTTCGTTGGGGGCGATCCCTTTTTACATGGATCAATGGGGCGTAAATGCCGTGATTGGTGCCTCGCAAAAGGGCTTGATGTGCCCCCCAGGCGTTGGCTTTTGCGCCGCCGATGAGCGCGCGATGCAAGTCTGTGCCAATAACCCTGCGCCACGCTTTTATTGGGATTGGATGCGTCGTCGCAAGGGGCCTTCTTACAGCCGTTTTTGCGGAACCGCCCCTCAAAATTTACTGTTTGGCCTTGAAGCCGCCTTTGGCTTGATCGAGCAAGAGGGTCTAGCACAAGTACACGCGCGCCATCAGCGCCTTGCTGGGGCCGTGCACGCAGCCGTTCAAGCGTGGTCTGAAGCTGGGCAAGTGCAGTTTTTATGTCAAGTGCCGCAGGCACGCTCTGCTTCGGTGACCGCAGTGTTGGTTGGCTCAGGCATTGATCCCGAATTGATCCGCAGTACAGCGCGCGAAAAATATCAAGTACTCATTGCTGGGGGATTAGGGCCGTTTGCCGGCCGGGTCTTCCGAATTGGTCACTTGGGTGATTTAAATCCAGCCATGATCCTAGGCTGTTTAGCTGGCGTCGAGGCTGCCATGCAAAGTCTTGGTATCGATGTTGGCTCAAAGGGCGTGCGCAGCGCCGTTGAGTACCTTGCTAAAACTTAAGGCGTAGCTTTGTCTTGCCCTGAGCTCGGCGTTTTGCTTCAACGCAGGCTTTGGCCCAGGGCTTGGTTTTGTCTTTGTTTGGCGATGATCGGTCTTGGGCTGCTCACGCAGCGATCAGCGTTCGCACAAATTCAAGTACAGAGCTTCAGTCAACCGCAAACCCAGACGGCGACTCGTGCTTCGAAGATACTGACGCCCGAACTCGGTTTGTATGTCGATTCAACGCGTCGTATGGATGTCGAGGACGTTAGTCGGCAAGCTTTTGCGCCTTTTAAATTGCTGTTAAATCGCAGCCTTGAACCGACCACACGCTGGGTCAAGATTCAGGTTCAGGTCCCAGTCGGTCAGCAATCGCCCCTGATGCTTGTCATTGGTCCTTATTTTCTCGCAGAGCTTGAGCTCTATCACGAAGAGGGAGGGCGTTGGGTGAAGCAGCTTGGCGGTGCCAAACATCCAGCCCTCCAACTTAACTGTTCGATCGGGCGACACTGTTTTACCTTGCCAGATTCTGGAAGCAGTCAGCGCGTCTATTTATTGCGCGTCAATACCCTCAACGGATTTTATGTCTCGACTCAAGTCTTGGAGTCAGATAGATTCGTTGATGACACTAGCACCAAGGGCCTACTCCATGGCGTGCAGATCGGAATTTTGTTGACGTTGATTGGCTGGAGCGCCATTTACCTGATACGTTTCCGCACTTTACTCGTTGGATTGTTTTGTTTAACGCAGATATCTGCGCTGTTTCTGTATGGCTTTGCAAACGGGATGACTCTGCGTCAATTTATTGCTGAGTCGCCTGAATCTTACGCGCCCATCCTGACGATTGCGTTTTGTCTTCGACTGATTTTCGCCACGTGCTTGAGCCTTGAGCTAGTACGCCGCTGGCAGACGCGACCTTGGTTTAGGCATTATTGCTTACTGTGGGTGACGTTTTGGTTAGTGCAGATTGGCCTGATTTTTTTCGGTCAAATTAAGCCATATATGTTGCTTCTGAACTGGTTGTTTTTGTTTACGGCTCCGTTTTTTCTTGCTGCCGCAATTTATCAGAGTCAGTTACTCACTCGGCAACTCAAAATATATTGGACCACCGGCGCGCTGATCGTTGGTGTTTTAATGTGTGCTGATGCAGTCTTCTTAACGACTGACAGTGGGATCTCGATCTTGACACTCATGCCAGGGATTGGCGCGAGCATGCTTGTTGCAGTCGCTCTTTATTTGTTGTTGCTTGGTTACAGCAAAACGCAACAAGAGCAGTGGCTTCAAACAATGTTTGAGCTCAATACGCTAAAAACGCAAACTGATTATGAGCAGCGACAACTGAAAGAACGTAGCACGCTCATTGATATGTTGTCGCATGAACTTAAAAATCCCTTGGCGACGATGCGTATGGCTCTGGGCTCACTGAAGTCGATCTTTGGCAAATCAGAGCATGCGGTCGAGTTTGGTGAGCGATTTACCAGTATGACTCAGTCGATCGACAATATGACCCAAGTGATTGACCGCGTTGGGCAGGTAGACGCGATCGATCAAAAAAACTTTGTACTGCGTGTTGAAAAATGTGCTGTGCTTGAAGCGATCGAGAGTTTGCCTCTGATTGCGGCGCAAGCGGATAGATTTAAAATTCTCGGTTTGAGCGAGGTCACTATCCAGACCGACAGGTTATTGTTGATTACGATTATTAATAATTTAATAGATAACGCGGTGAAGTACTCGCCTCCTGCTACGATGATCGAAATCTCGGTGAGTACGCTGGCAAATGATAGGCTGCTGTGCATTGTATCCAATGAGGTTGAGCGTCACCACGAACCGGATCCGGCTGCTTTGTTTACCCGTTATTACCGCAGCATTTACTCTCACGACAAGCCTGGCACAGGGCTTGGTTTAGTATTAATAAAATCTCTTTGCGAAATACTGAAAGGTTCTGTCAGTTACCGATTTGAATATAACCGTGTGTTTTTTTCTGTTGAGTTGCCGCTATGAATCAAACTGCTGGACAAATCCGAGTCGCCTTAGTCGAAGACGATCCATTGTTGCGCAAAGAAATTCACTTTCATCTCAAACAACAAGGGTTTTTGGTGTTTGCGGTTCAAAATGGTAAGTCTTTAGACGAGCTGCTCATGACCGAGCCGCTTGATGCCCTAGTACTTGATTTATCGTTACCCGGAGAAGATGGCATCGCGATCGCCAATCGTATTCGGCGCAGTATTCCGGGGATGGGAATTGTGATGCTGACTGCACGCACCGCCTTGCCTGATCGCATTCGCGGCTACGAGGCAGGAGCCGATGTTTATCTTAGCAAGCCCGTAGCACCCGAAGAGCTGACTCTGACTCTGCTCAATCTGGCGCGGCGTGTCAAAAAGGTCGACGAAACACCTGCCTGGACGTTAGATTTGCGAGATCGCTCGATCTGTGGAGCTGAGCCCTGGCAAAAAGCATTTTTGACAAATAGCGAGCGGGCATTACTGTTGGCTTTGGCGCAAGCACCGAGTCACATGCTCGAGACCGATATGATCTGCGAGTTGCTCAGCCAACGAAGCGGTACATCCGATATGGGTAAACGAGCACTCGAGAGTCTCGTGAGTCGGTTGCGTAAAAAACTTGAATCACTCTCGGGGCATGACGCCGAACCCGCACTGAAAGCCGTGTGGGGTATCGGTTATCAATTATGCGTGCCAGTGATTGTGAAGGCGTAAGCGCTTCAGTGGGTCAGTGCTTCGGTGCAAGTCACGCGGTCTTGCCTCTGTTGGCGTTCAAGGCTCAATGTACCGATTTGCTGCCCAGTATGGTTGTTGTTTGAAACAGTGCCTCGGTATCTAAGGCATCAAACACATAGGGTAATCCGCAAAATTCACAGGCGACCTCGACTTTGCCCTGCTCTTGCAAAATATCATCTACCTCAGCTTTACCCAGCATGCGAAGCATGTCCGCAACACGCTCTTGAGTGCAAGAGCATTTCCAGGTAATGGGTTGCGATTCAAAGACAAGTAAAGTTTCTTGCCAAAATAAGCGATGCAGCAGTGTGTCTTGATCGGTCGAGAGCATTTCGGCAGGCGTGAGTGTTTGGGCAAGGTGCTGCGCGCGCGCCCACGATTCGTCTGCCGTCTCGATTTCAGTCTGTTGCGCACCGCCTTGTAGCGGCAGACGCTGAATCAGTAAGCCACTGCAATGCAAGGAGTCGGCTGCCAACCAGATGCGCGTGTGCAATTGCTCAGAGCGCAGCATGTATTGTTCAAGCGCTTGTGCAACGGTATCGCCCTCGAGCGGCACGACACCTTGATACGCTTGGCGCCCTGGCGTGTGTTTGGGTGGATCAAGTACCACAATAAACTTTGCAGTGCCGCCCGGGTTGAGCATCGCTTGCAAATCACTTTCAACGGGCAGCGGGCGCTCGCGCATTTTGACGGTGGCGCGAATGCTCAGGTCGGCCCGACACTCAACCACCATCAAGGCAATTGCACCGTCACCTTGTAGTTGCAGCAAGAGCGAACCATCAAACTTTAGATTGGCGGCAAGCAGGGTCGAAGCGGCAACGAGTTCGCCAAGTAGAGCCGTGACCGGTGCTGGGTATTGGTGGTGCGCCTGTGCAGAAAGCCAGGCATGCTCAATACGAACCGACTCAACGCGCACGCTGCGGTCATCAAATAAAAACTTTTTAAGCGCATCGCTGCGCAATTGGCTAGCGTCGTCTGCCATTAACCGATTCGCTTGAGTTTTTCACGATACATTTGCCCGCGTTTGGCATAGTTTTCGATATTATTGCGAATCGTTTCGATTTCTTCTGCAGAGAGCGAGCGGGTAATTTTTCCGACACCGATGACAAGGCTCCCATCTGGGATTTCGCGTCCCTCTGGAATAATTGCACCCGCGCCAATTAAACAGTTACGTCCGATTTTTGCGCGATTCAAGACGATTGCTTGCATGCCAACCAATGTGCCTGAACCAATCGTGCAGCCGTGCAACATCGCTTGATGTCCGATTGTGACGTGATGCTCGATGGTGAGCGGCACGCCTGCGTCAGAGTGCAGCACGCTGCCTTCTTGAACGTTGCTGTGATGACCGATGTCGATGCAGGTGTTGTCACCCCGAATGCTGACATTGGCCCAAATG
>Ga0304730_1000325_pt1 | contig 41980 bp, 33 predicted proteins | sample M_130628_MF_Meta_FD_190474 | JGI IMG/M metagenome (GOLD analysis project Ga0304730, IMG submission 190474) | Freshwater microbial communities from Lake Montjoie, Canada to study carbon cycling - M_130628_MF_MetaG (v2) (version 2) | ecosystem: Environmental > Aquatic > Freshwater > Lake | place...
ATCAACTTGATATGGTAGGACTTTCGGACAGAAGTAAAAGTAAAGTGAAAACATACAGCCAAGGAATGAAACAAAGATTGGGGATTGGCATTGCGTTAGTGCATAACCCAGATTTAATTGTTTTGGATGAACCCACAAACGGTTTGGATCCTCAAGGAATTGCAGACATTAGACATTTAATTATAAAACTTAGTACCGAAATGGGAAAAACAGTTGTAGTTTCTTCTCATCTGTTAAGTGAAATAGAATTGATTGCCAACAGAATGATTGTCATTCACAAAGGGAAAAAAATTGTAGAGGGTTTTGTAAAAGATTTATTGGATCCATCAAAAACTTTGGTTGAGATTGAAACCGCAGACAATGAAATGGCTACATCTATTTTAAAAAATTCTGTATTTGCAACAAAGGTGGTTGACAACAATGAAAAGCTTCATTTGACCATAAACAAATCTGACATCTCATCTTTAATAAAATTTATGGTGGATGCAAATGTTCAAATTATTGCAGTTACCCCAAGGCATTCTTTAGAAGATTATTTTTTGAGCTTAACTAAAACTGCTTAATATGTGGAATCTGCTTCAAATAGAGTTATTCAAAATTTCAAAACGTCCGCGTACTTATATCGCATTTGCCGCTATTGCAGCCATTGTATTGATTTTTCAGTTTGCATTTAAAGCAGATGGAGAAAGCTATATGAATTTAATGATGCAAAACATTCAAGACAATTTTGAGATAGACAAGTCAAAAGCAATCAATGGCTATTTCATGTGTTACATTATATTAAACACATTGCTGGTTCAAGTTCCTATTTTAGTAGCATTAATTGCGGGAGATGCCATTTCAGGAGAGGCAAATATGGGAACGTTGAGATTGTTGCTTACCAAACCGATTAGTCGTACCCAATTGTTGTTGGTTAAATTTTTTGCCTCTTTTATATTTACAGTGGTGTTGTTGATTTGGATGGCGATGATTGCACTGTTTTTAAGTATGGCCATTTTTGGTGTAGATGATATGCTCATTTTTAGGGCAAAAGGTGAAGAGTCGCAAATTTTACAAATCACCAAAGACGATATCATGTGGAGATATTTCGCCGCTTTTGGTTATGCCGCAATTGCGCTTACTGTAATTGCAGCTCTTTCCATTTTACTTTCTGTATTCGCCGAAAATTCTATCGGACCAATTGTTGCCACCGTTTGTATCGTTATTTTTTTTACCATCGTATCTAATTTAAATGTGCCGATCATTGATAAAAATGTGAAGCCCTATTTATTTACTTCTTATCTGGTGGGATGGAAGGGATTTTTTTACATTGGTATAAATGATGATGGACAACCGATAAAAGGCAGCATCGAAAATTGGGGCGCGATTAGAAACAGTCTAAGTATTTTATTGGGTCACATCGCTTTATTTTTAGGCATTGCCATTGCCGCTTTTAGAAAAAAAGATATTTTATCTTAAAAAACAACTTATGTTCAAAACATTGATTTCAACCTGTATCCTTGCTTTAATTTTTCCTATTTGTATTTCTGCTCAAGATATTAATCAAGTAGTAGCTCAAGTAAAAAAGAAAATCGAATTGGTTTCAGATTATGAAGCTTCTGGAAAAATGAAAACCAATGTAGCGTTTCTTAAAATCCCTATTGCCAATGTAAAAATGTATTTTAAGCGCCCAAACAAACTCAAACTGAAAAGCGAAAAAGGCGTTTCATTTATTCCAAAAGGTGCAATGAGTTTAAATATGAATAATCTTTTTGTAGAAAGCAATTATACCATAATAGATGCAGGCACAGAAAAAATGGGAAATACGTTAGTCCGCATTGCTCGCCTTTTACCCAACGACGACAACAACGAGATTGTGCTTTCTACACTTTATATTGATCCCATCAATTTGGTTATTGTTAAAAGCAAAACCACCACAAGAGAAAGTGGGACTTATGAACTTGAGATGACTTACAAAGGATATATAAAATATGGTCTGCCTGATAAAATCCTTTTCTCTTTTAATACCAAAGACTACAAATTGCCTAAAGGAATTACGTTTGATTTTGATGATGGGTCTTCAACAAAAAAAGCATCTACCGATTTGAAAAACAAAAAAGGACAAGCAGAAATTAGCATCACGAGTTACATCATCAACAAAGGAATTTCGGATGTATTGTTTAATTAAAAAATGCAGTAATTAATCTTCTAAAATTTTTTCATCAACTGCATTGGCCAAAACATTCTTACTCAATTTTCTTAACGGATTAGCACGTTGCGTGTCGTATTCTCTTCTACTATGAATGATATCAATACAACTGAAAAGTGCTTGGCGCATTGATGTTTCGTCTGCAATGCCTTTACCTGCAATATCAAAAGCGGTTCCATGATCTGGAGAAGTTCTAACTCCTGTTAAACCAGCCGTAAAGTTTACCCCTTCGCCCAATGAAAGTGATTTAAATGGAATCAATCCTTGATCGTGATACAATGCAAGAACCGCATCAAATTTTTCGTATTGTCCTCTTGCGAAGAATGCATCAGCGCTATAAGGACCAAAGCAAAAAATATCTTTAGCTTTTGCCGCTTGAATAGCGGGCTTTATAATTTCAATTTCTTCTTTTCCAATTAACCCTTCATCACCTGCATGTGGATTTAAACCTAAAATCGCAATTTTAGGTTTTACTATATTAAAATCTCTTTTCAACGATTGATTAATCAGATTAAGCTTGCTGAGGATTTTTTCTTTTGTAATTACTTGAGCTACATCTTTTACTGGTAAATGTTCTGTCAACAAACCTATCTTCATATTTTCTGCAACCATCAACATCACTACATCTTGAACTCCAAATAATTTTTGTAAATATGGCGTATGTCCAGTGTGGTTGAATGCATCAGACTGAATATTTTTTTTGTGAATGGGTGCTGTAACTAACCCGTCAATTTTTCCAGCTTTCAAAGCTTCTGCTGCAACCGAAAGACTTAATATAGCATATTTCCCACCGGTATCATTCATTTCTCCAGGTGTAATGGCAACATCTTCTTCCCAAACATGAAATACGTTAACCTGCTTAGGATTTATTTTTGTAGAATCTTTAATAATCGAAAAGTTGATGTTTACATCTGGCAATGATTTTCTATAAAAATTAATGGCCTTGTTATTTCCAAAAATAACGGGTGTACAAATGTCTAATATGCGGTTATCATTCAATACTTTGATGATAAGTTCGATTCCAATTCCGTTGATATCACCACAACTGAATCCAATAATTGGCTTTTGATCTGCTGTTACACTCATGCGCTTTATAAATTGAGCGGTAAAAATACGAAAAAAGGAGTTTAAATCGGAAAGAAGGTTTAAGTCACTTCGTTGGTTTAATTCGCTGCGCTGGTTTAAGTCGCTGCGCTGGTTTAAGTCACTTCGTTGGTTTAAGTCAATTCGTTGGTTTAAGACACTTCGTTGGTTTAATTCGCTTCGCTGGTTTAAGTCACTTCGTTGGTTTAAGACACTTCGTTGGTTTAATTCACTTCGCTGGTTTAATTCACTTTGTTGGTTTAAGCGTTTAAAAGTTGACAGGTTTTCCCCAATCAAAGTAGCAAGTTTTAAAAATCTAAAATACTTCCAACCATTAAACTATTAAACCAGCGAAGCGTTTTAAACATTTAAAACCTCGAATACTTCCAACCATTAAACCATTAAACTATTATTAAACCAGCGGAGCGTTTTAAACATTTAAAACCTCGTATGCTTCCAACCTTTAAACCATTAAACATTAAACCAGCGAAGCGTTTTAAACCTCTTATCCTCTTATCCCCTTATCTTTGCCCTGATGTACACGATAAAAAAATCACTGGGACAGCATTTTCTAAAAGACGCGCCTACATTAGAAAAAATTATGGACGTATTAGCTGTACATCCTTTTACAAATTTGTTAGAGGTTGGTCCGGGGGCTGGTGCATTGACGCAATATTTAATTAAATTACAGGACATCAATTTCAAAGCGGTTGAGTTGGATGATGAGAAAATAGCTTACCTAAAAAATAAATACCCTGTTTTATCTGATAAAATAATTGCTGCTGATTTTTTGGAAACGGCAATACCATTTGAAGAACCATTTACTGTTATTGGAAACTTCCCATACAATATTTCTACCCAAATTTTATTTAAAATCATCGATTGGAAAGATCAAGTTCCTGTTGTTATTGGCATGTTTCAAAAAGAAGTTGCCCAAAGAGCCGCATCAGGACCTGGCTCTAAAGTTTATGGTGTATTGAGTGCATTAATTCAGGCATTTTATGATGTAGAATATTTGTTTGATGTAGCACCCGAATGTTTTAACCCTCCACCAAAAGTGATGAGTGGTGTAATTAGGTTGACCAGAAGAAAAACGCCGCTTGAGGTGAAATCCGACCGCGCATACAAAGTATTGGTGAAAGCAGCTTTTAACCAGCGTAGAAAAACATTGAGAAATGCATTAAAAGCACAATTTTCTACCGAAGTTTTACAAGATGAAATTTTCAATAAAAGAGCTGAGGCTTTATCCATTGAAGAATTTGCTGCACTTACTTTTCGCATGACCTCATAATTGCGCTTTTTTAATTTTTTTGCACCTTTTTATCTGTAATTTTGTCCCCGTTATAATTAAATGGCATTTACAACGCGATAATTTAATATTATCTAAAAATGTTGTTTGCAAAAAATAAAAACCAAAACGACTATGGGCTTTTCTACCAAACATAAAATTCGAATTGTAACCGCCGCTTCTTTATTTGATGGTCATGATGCTGCAATTAATATAATGAGGCGTATTCTTCAAAGTAAGGGTGCCGAAATTATTCATCTCGGACATAACAGAAGTGTTGCTGAAATTGTAGAATGTGCCATTGAAGAAGATGTACAAGGAATAGCCATTACGAGCTACCAAGGTGGACACGTTGAGTTTTTCAAGTACATGAAAGATTTATTGGAAGAAAACGGATGCGGGCATATAAAAATATTTGGCGGTGGAGGCGGTACAATTTTACCGGATGAAATAAATGAATTGCATGAGTATGGCATCACCCGAATTTATTCTCCAGACGACGGAAGAACGATGGGCTTGGAAGGTATGATTGAAGATTTATTAAATCATTGCGATTTTGGCGTAACCCATGCTGTTGATTATACAAATCCAATGACACTTGGCGAATTAATTGATGTTCGATATGTGGCCAGAAAAATAACACAAGCTGAAAATGATTGCTTTACTGGAGTAGATCAAAACCTAATTGAAAAATCCACTACGCCTGTGTTGGGCATTACTGGAACAGGAGGCGCAGGAAAATCTTCAGTTACAGATGAGATTGTACGTCGTTTTTTACAAAATTATTCAGATAAAACCATTGCCGTTATTTCGGTAGATCCATCTAAGAAAAAAACTGGTGGCGCATTATTGGGCGATCGTATTCGTATGAATTCTATCTCATCGCCAAGGGTTTACATGCGCAGTTTGGCTACAAGAGAAAGCGATAAAGCATTGAGTAAATATGTGCAAGATGCCATTGACATTTGCAAAGAAGCTGGATACGATTTTATTATTTTAGAATCTGCTGGTGTTGGACAAAGTGATGCTTCAATTTTAGATTATTGTAAAGTAAGTATGTATGTGATGACGCCGGAATACGGAGCACCATCTCAATTGGAAAAAATAAACATGCTTGATTATGCCGATGTGGTATGTGTAAATAAATTTGACAAAGCCGGTGCTTTAGATGCATTGCATGATGTGCGCAAACAGTTTAAGCGTAATCACGGATTGTGGAAAGCTAAAGATGAAGAACTTCCCATTGTTGGATCTATTGCTGCACAATTTAATGATGCGGGTGTAAACGAATTGTTTAAGCTGTTGATGCAAAAAATCGCAGAAAAAACCGGCATTGATTTCAGTACTTCACAATCAGGAATAATAAAGATTGAATCAAATATTCCATCTACTGTAATACCAGCTAGTAGAGTAAGATATCTTTCTGAAATTGCGGAAACCATTTATGCGTATGACGCTCAAACCAAAGCACAGGGTGAACTTGCCAGCAAATGGTATCAAATTTCAGGAACACTTCAAACATTAAAATCAGAAATCAATCAAGATACAAAATCGGCATTAGAGAAAGCGCTACATGACATCGAATCAAAAATCACTCTTGAAAATAAAAAGCTTATTACAGAATGGCATTCAGTATGCGTGCGATATAAAAAACCCAACTATGAATTTCAGGTAAGGGATAAAATTATTAAGCAGCCATTGGTGTATGAAAGTTTATCTGGCTCAAAAATATCAAAAGTATATTTGCCTACTTATAAAGATTGGGGCGATATTTTGCAATGGCAACTTCAAGAAAATGTACCAGGCGAATTTCCATATACCGCTGGTGTGTTTCCATTGAAAAGAGATGGCGAAGATCCTACAAGAATGTTTGCTGGTGAAGGTGGACCGGAGCGCACAAATAGAAGGTTTCACTACGTTAGTGTGGGTCAGCCTGCAAAGCGCTTGAGCACTGCATTTGATAGCGTTACATTGTATGGTGAAGACCCTACATTAAGACCGGACATTTATGGAAAGATTGGAAACAGTGGCGTAAGTATTGCAACCATAGACGATGCGAAAAAATTGTACAGTGGATTTGATTTGTGCGATCCAAAAACTTCGGTGAGCATGACCATCAATGGGCCAGCGCCTATTTTGTTAGCATTTTTTATGAACGCTGCCATAGATCAACAATGTGAAAAATATATCCTTAAAAACAATTTGAAAGACGAGGTGAATAAAATCATCGAATCTAAATTTAATTTAAGTGATTTACCAAAATATATTGGCACCGATGGTAAAGAAGTGACGCCATTAAAAGGAGAGATGGCTGGAGCTTTGCCAACAGGAAATGATGGATTAGGCTTGCGTTTGCTGGGTTTGAGCGGTGAAGATGTTTTGTCAAAAGATGTGTATGAAAAGTTGAAAGCAAAAGCACTTTCAACCGTAAGAGGCACCGTTCAAGCGGATATTTTAAAAGAAGATCAGGCACAAAATACTTGTATTTTTTCTACAGAGTTTGCATTGAAATTGATGGGTGATGTGCAGCAGTATTTCATTCAACATCAAGTTGAAAATTTTTACAGTGTTAGTATTAGTGGATATCATATCGCTGAAGCTGGCGCTAATCCTATAACACAGCTGGCATTTACTTTAGCAAATGGATTTACTTATGTTGAATATTATTTGAGCAGAGGCATGAACATCGACGACTTCGCTCCGAATTTGTCTTTCTTCTTTAGTAATGGAATGGACCCCGAATACAGCGTTATCGGACGAGTTGCCCGTCGCATTTGGGCTAAGGCCATGAAAAATAAATACAAAGCCAATAGTAGAAGTCAAAAATTGAAATACCATATTCAAACCAGTGGAAGAAGTTTGCATGCACAGGAAATAGATTTCAACGATATCCGCACTACATTGCAAGCATTATACGCTATTTACGACAACTGTAATTCTCTACATACCAACGCTTATGATGAAGCCATAACAACGCCAACAGAAGAAAGCGTAAGAAGGGCAATGGCGATTCAATTAATCATCAATCGAGAATTGGGAACTGCGAAAAATGAAAACCCCAATCAAGGTTCTTTCCTCATTGAAGAAATGACAGCACTTGTTGAACAAGCCGTAATGACTGAGTTTAACAGAATTACTGAGCGAGGTGGCGTTTTAGGAGCCATGGAAAGAATGTATCAACGAAATAAAATTCAGGAAGAAAGTTTGCACTACGAAACATTGAAACATACCGGAGAATACCCTATCGTTGGTGTAAATACTTTTTTAAGTAAAAAAGGTTCGCCTACTATTTTGCCAACAGAAGTCATTCGTTCTACAACTGCGGAAAAGGAATTTCAAATAGCAACCTTGGAGGCATTTAAACAAAGGCATCAAAGTAAATCTGCCGAAATGCTTAACACACTTCAACAAGTTGCCATACAAAATGGAAACCTATTCGAAACATTAATGGAAACAGTTAAATATTGTAGTTTGGGACAAATAACACAAGCACTTTATCAAGTTGGGGGGCAATATAGAAGAAATATGTAATGCTGTATTAACACGCGAAAGCCTTATTTTTTCACGAATATAAATTACCTATGTAATTGATTTGGATTATCAGTTTATCCGTATACTTTTACATCGGTTTTTCATAGGATATTGGATTTTAAAGCGGGGCTAGATTTTCATCTTGGCCCTTTTTTTATGTTTTACCCCATTATTTCTTATTGTACCATTTTCCTATAATTGGAAATCGAGACAATTCTTTTGCTTCAATTTTTCCTACAAACCTTGCAAACAACAACATAAGTATTACCCCTGTTGAAATGGAAATCCAAAGCGTGTTTTTAAAGAACATATTTAATCCAAGATGTGCGACGTATATCAAAACAACCAACATGATATAAGCGGTTAGTTTCTTTACGGCATAAGGCACTGGATAATATTTCTGACCTAGTTTGTAACTACAAATCATCATAAATAAATAACAACAAAATGTTGCCAATGCGGCGCCAGTATAATGCAAAACAGGTATAAGCAGAATGTTCAACACGATGGTTATTATTGCGCCAATGATGGTTATAATTGCGCCAAAACCATTTTTATCGGTTAGTTTATACCAAACACTAAGGTTGTAATAAATACCTAAGAAAATATTTCCGAGCGCTAATAAAGGCACTACTTCAAGTCCTTCTGTCCAATTGGGATTGGCGAAAGTTAAAAACACCCATTTAAAAATATCTAAAAACAATCCGATAAATAAAAACATAAAGCAACAGGCAATGACAAAAAATTTCATCACACGCGCATAAGTTTTTTGTGCATTTTCACTTTTGCTTTGATTGAAGAAAAAAGGTTCGGCAGCCATTCTAAATGCCTGAATCATAATGGTAATTAAAAGTGCCAATCGAAAAACATTGGCAAATATGCCCAACTCATGATCCGCCTGAATAGGAGGCAAATGCACCACGTGTCTATAAATCAATCTACTCAGCACATCATTTATCATTCCACCCAAACCCACAATAATCAATGGAGTGCTGTATTTCATTACTTCACGCCATAAACCAAAACTGAATTTCAATTTAATGGTTACTATTTCTTTGAATAAAATAAGTAACGTTGCAATGCTTCCAATTAAGTTGCCAAAAAGATAATATCCAATACCTAAATTGGGATTGTAGAAATTAACTAAAAATGAGTTTGGATTATTTTTAATGATTGATGGTACAACACCCATGAATAAAATAACGACAGAAACATTGGTAAATATTCCGGCAACGCGGGCAAATGCATATTTCTTAGGACGGTTTTCCTGACGAAGTTTGGCAAATGGCAAGGTATTTAAATTGTCTACGGCAATAATGCCAATCATCCATAAAATATATTCGGGATGTTTGTTTAAATCCACCAACCCTGCGATAGCGTGTTGTTGGGTATATAAAATTGCACTAAAGAAAATCGTGCTAAAAAATAAAGAAATAGAAAGTGTGCTGTATAATTTAGTTTTGTCGTGTGTTTGAGAAAATCTAAAATACGCCGTTTCCATACCATAAGCATACAACACATTTAAAAAAGGAATCAACGTATATACTTGCACCAAATCTGCTGTTTTCTCAGGTAAATCAATAAAAAACGGCAACGCCATATTCATCAAATAACCCAAAAACCTACTGGCTATTGTAGGTAGCCCATACCATAATGTTTGTCCTGCCAATTTTTTTATTCCGCTCAAGTCTTTTTATTTTATTTGTAATTTACTTGTATAATTTTTAAGTTCTTGATTTTAGTGATGTGGATTTTTTATTTCTGGAATAAACTCAGGTGCAAATCTTGGATTTTTAATAAAACTGCTATCCGTTAGCGTGTATAAAAAATAAATCAATTCCGTTTTCTCTTTATTATTCAAGTTGATTTTTTTTCTGAGTGAAGGATCAAGTGATGCTTTTGTGGTATCTATCCCATTGATGTAATGATCCATAACTTTAAATAGAGAGAAAAAATGTCCATCGTGCATATACGGAAAGCTTACTTGAACATTACGCAAAGTGGGTACTTTAAATTTCAATGAATCTTCTTTAACGCCTGTAACCGCGAACCTTCCAAGATCTTTTTTCTTATTTAATGGCATACCGTTATTTCTAAAACTGTTATCTGTAAACAAGGGTTCTTTGTGGCAAGAGGCGCAATGCGTTTTAAAGGTGTTGTATCCCCTTAATTCATATCCTTTGAATGTATCTTCTTCACGCATTACCCTATCGTATTTGCTATTGGATGAAACCATTGATCCCACAAACTGTGCAATGGCTTTCAACATGCGTTGACTATTTATCAAGGGATCGCCAAATGCAGCTTTAAACATCCTGATATAACTGGTATCTTTTTGAAGTTTTAATAACACCGAATCTAAATTTTCGCCCATTTCATTTGGGTCAGTTATTGGTGCGAGTGGTTGTACTTCAAGATGATTAATGGCACCATCCCAATGCATTACATCCATCCATGCCACATTAGCCAACGAAGGCGCATTTCTAAAACTAAACGTATTATTTACCCCATGACTAAAATCGTGATCGTAATTAGAAAAAGCAGCAAATGGTTGATGACAACTTCCGCAGCTTACTTGCCCATCTTTACTGAGATTGCCATCATAAAATAATTTTCTGCCCAATTGAAAACCTTCTTCAGTCAGTTTGTTTTTGGCGAAAATATTTTTTGCTGGTTTTGGCCAACCTTTTGGAATGACAAATTTTATTGGGGTTGGTTTCTTTTCATCATACATAGCACTAAGTACAACAATGAAAACAAAGCTGAGGATTATGGATGCTATGGTTGTATTTTTTTTCAAATGAATTAGAAATCGTTTTTAATTTTTTTTCTGACTAGTTTTTTTTCAGAAGTTATTTTTTTAGATTCAATCCTTTTCTCTTTAGATGCTTTAGTCGGTTTGGTTGCCTTGCGTTTTTTGGGTACAATTAACGCTTTATTTACCAACGCATTTATTTTGGAAATCACGTCTTGTTTATTGGCCAATTGACTTCTTTCGTTCTGACTTTTTACCCATAAAAATCCTTCATCGCTAATGTGATTTTTTAATTTTAATGCAACACGATTTTTTTGTTCATCATCCAATAAATCTGAATGTTGTACATGCCAATATCCTGCCACCATGGTTTCTACCTTGTTTACATTTTGTCCGCCTTTTCCGCCACTTCGAGCTGTTTTAAATTTCAGCTCTTTTGATATGTCAATCATTATTTTATAAAGTTAAATCCTTGAATTGCTTTTTATTTTTTAATTATGTTGATGTACGTGAAGAATTTGAAATATAAAATGGTGCCAATTCCCTTACATTGTTAGATTGATCAAAGACCGAGATGGAATTCTCGCCATATTCATTAACAATAAAATCTTCTAACGAAGTAAAAACCGCATTGATATTATTTTTAACATCAAAGTTCGAGCATCTAAAAACTTTCAATCCAAAACTTTCTAAATATGCCTGTCTTGCTGCATCATAAGCTTGTTTATAATCATGGCTACTCCCATCCACTTCAACAATTAACCCCAATGATTTCACATAAAAATCTACTATATAGTTACCAATAATCCGCTGACGATCAAAATCTATTTTATGAAAACTTCCTTTGTGCACTTGTTTCCAAAATAAAACTTCAGGAAGAATACCCGCTTTTCTTTTGTCTTTTGCCAATTGATTTAATCTTGAACTTCGTGGTAGATTTTGGATGAAATTTCGGTAGACTTTAGAACCATTTATTATGGTAAGTACTTCCTTAGGTTTGGTGTGTATTTTACTGTTGGGTGATTGTGCCACCCCGCCCTGCGGGCACCCCTCCGTGGGAGGGGAATTTCGTTCTAATACTAAGTTTACTAAAGATTGTTGGAGGTCAACATGAAAATCATACTCAGTAGCGCTAATCAGTTTATTCATTTCATTATTGTTGTGTATGTGTTGTGCTAAACTCATAAAAATCTATGCTCAAATTTCAAAATTCTTATCAAAATTAATATATATCCCTACCAATAAACAGATTTTATCATTTACAAACGTTTATTATTTCGGTTTACGCAAAAAAAGATACATTTTTGCAGAAATGAACAAAGGAATTTATCAGTCTTTATTAAATAGAAAATCAAATCAACAAAAATCATTTGCCGTATTGGTTGATCCCGACAAGGTGAATGATAAGCAAGTGCTTGAATTGACTGAATTGTGCAACGAAGCTCAAGTGGATTATCTTTTGGTTGGTGGAAGTTTGGTGGTATCAGATTATTTAGATCAATGCATTCAACTGATAAAAGCAAACACAAATATTCCCGTTATTTTATTTCCTGGAAGTCCATCACAAATTAGTAAGCATGCAGATGCGTTGCTTTATTTATCGCTCATAAGCGGGCGAAATCCAGAGTTGTTAATTGGTCAGCATGTAGTGTCAGCGCCATTTGTAAAGAAGAGCGGATTAGAGATTATGTCTACAGGTTATATGGTCATTGATGGTGGAGCGCCAACAACAGTTTCTTATATCAGCAACGCAAGCCCTTTGCCTTCCAATAAAAATGAAATTGCAATGTGTACCGCGATGGCAGGTGAAATGTTGGGAATGAAATTAATTTATATGGATGCCGGGAGCGGAGCACAAAAGCCAATTTCTACCTCAATGATACAACAAGTTTCTTCTTGTATAGAAGTACCCTTGATTGTTGGCGGCGGCATTACTACGCCTGAAAAAGCAAAACAAAATTGTGATGCAGGCGCAGATATTATTGTAGTAGGAAACGCAATCGAAAAAGACATCAACCTTATAAAGCAAATATCTGCTGCGATAAGAAGTTAAATTATCTTAATTGATGTATGAACTCGTTGGTTTTGAATTGTTTTTTCACATCATTCAAATCTCTTAAAATACTCGCATCAGCAAGTGTTCCATCCATTTCTAAAGTAAATCCACCAATTAGTTCGTCTTTTACAACTGCTTCTAATTCAATTTTTTGAAAAGGAGTCGTTGCCTTTATTTTTTCAATAATCGACGCTTTTAATTCTTCACTTATTGGAACAGCGGTAGTTATTTTTATTGGATGAATATCGTTTAACTTATTATATTGTTGTATAAAAGCGATAGCAATTTCAGGCAAGTTGTATTCTCTGGTTTTATTAACCAAAAGACGTAAAAAAGAGCTGGTCAATGCATTTAATTTTTCCGCAGAAATAGCATCAATAACCTTGGTTTTTATATCAGATTTTATGATAGGGCTTTTAAGCATCGCCACAAAATCAGGGTTAGAAACACAAACAGCGTTCAACCATTTTATATCAGAATAAATAACTTCTAGTTGATTTTGTTCAATTGCCAAATCAAGCAAACTCTTTGCATATCTTCCGGCTAATCTTGGATTTGTCATAATGAAAAATTTGCTTAGTTCAATTTAATGTCATTGGCCAATTGGCTGATATAAATTTCTTGTTGTGCTTTATCAGAAAGTTCTCTTCTTAATACTTTTTCGCTTACTTCAACCACCATTTTACCTACTTGATTTTTGATATCAGTAAGTGCCGCCATTTTTTGTTGTTGAATAGAATCATTGGCATCATTGATGATTTTCGTTGCTTGAGCTTTAGCATCTTCTTTAGCATCGTTAATCATTTTGTCTTTGATTTCTTTAGCTTCTTTAAGCATAGCAGCTCTTTCTTCTCTTGCTGATTGCAATAAAGATTCGTTTTCAGATTTCAACTTCGCCATTTCTGCTTTTACTTTTTCTGCAGAAGCAATTGAGTTAGCGATATTTGATTCACGTTCATTAAGTCCATCAATAATTTGTTTCCAAGCAAACTTTTTCAGGATGAAAAACACGATTAAAAACGAAAGTAATGTCCAAAAAATAAGTCCTAAATGTGGTAATAATAAATCCATTGTAAAAAATATTATGGTTGATTAATGTTTTAAAAAATTACTGCATTCGCCGCCCTGTGCTTTAAATGCAGTAATGAGTTTTGCAAATTACTTAGCTAATACAGCTAATAATCCAGCGATAACTGCGAAAAGGGCAACACCCTCTACGAACGCAGCAGTCAGGATCATATTTGCACGAATGTCATTGGCTGCTTCCGGTTGACGGGCAATAGATTCAACAGCTCCTTTACCAATTTGACCAATGCCGATTCCGGCACCGATTGCGGCAAGGCCTGCACCAATTGCACCACCCATGTGAGAAAGACCAACATCTAACAAAGCGATCAAAGTCATGATACTTGTGTTTATAAGTGAAAAATAATTACGCTGTTGCCACATCATGATGTGCATGTGCATCATCGTGATGATCGTCGTGTGCACCTTCAAAAGCTTGTCCAATAAACACTGCTGTTAAATTGGTAAAAATAAATGCTTGTATGAAAGCCACCATGATTTCTATAAGGTAGATGAACACTGCGAATGCTACAGAAAGCGGCGAGAATCCCCAACCTGCAACAGCACTCATTGAACCAAATATAAAAATCAAAGAAATAAAACTCAAAATAATAATGTGCCCCGCTACCATGTTTGCAAACAAACGGACAATAAGCGCGAAAGGTTTTGTAAATACGCCTAAAAGCTCAACCGGCAACATGATGAAAATACGCACCAATAATGGAACGCCAGGGAACCAGAAAATATGTCCCCAGAAATGCTTGTTGGTGCTTAATATTATAACCACAAAAGAAACCACCCCTAATACCACGGTAAATGCCATATTCCCCGTAACGTTAGCCGATCCAGGTATTAACCCAAATAAGTTGTTGATTAGGATGAAAAAGAAAACCGTTAATAAATAAGGTAAGTATTTTTGGTATTTCCCACCTAAGTTTGGTTTTGCTACTTCGTCTCTTACAAACATTACAACTGGTTCGATTGCATTTTGCCAACCTTTTGGCGCTGATTTTACACCTGCTCCAGTTTTGTATTTCTTAGCTACACCAGTCAACAAAAGCACCAACACTAAAAGTGCGATGATCATTTGAACTACGTTTTTGGTAATGGAGAAGTCGTACACTACGGAGCCGTCTTCAGCTACAATATCTTTTCCTTCATTGAATTTATATCCTTCAAATGCCTCTTCGCCTTCATGTCCAAATTTTGATGAAGAGAATATTTTCAATCCTTTGCCGGGTGCATATAATATAATTGGCAATGGAATAGTTGCGTGAAAAGATTCGTGCTTATTTTCTTTGTTTTCAATAGTGAAAAAGTGAAATTCATGGGCATCTTTAATGTGATCCATGATAATCTTAGCTGGATCAAGACCTTCTTCTTTACTTTCATGATGCTCAACTTCTGCTGTATGCGCAGCATCTTGTGCTTTTAAAGCCGATGGAGTTACAAGGGTAAAAAAGGCGAAAAGCACTACCAATATATGTTTCAGGCATTTAACTACCATAATCTTTCTTAATTTTGGCGCAAAGATAAGGCCATAGGGTTTAAATGTGAAAAAAGGAGGGAAAAAGTTTTTGAGGTTGGGGAGGTTTTTGAGGTTTTTGAGGTTGGGGAGGTTCGTAGGGGTTGAAAATTTTCAACCCTTATTAGAAGATTTTCAACCCTTACAAAAGGTTGGGGAGTTTCGTCGATGTTGGTGTTTCACCAATGATTAAAGGGAGGGAGATGTTTATGAAGTTTCAAAAGTTCAAAAGTTGGAAGCGCATTCAATTCCAAACTTTTTATTAAAGTGTTTTTAAAATCATATCAATCTTTTCTCGAAGTGATGGAATATCATTTTTTATAATTTGCCAAACTATTGTAGCATCTATTCCAAAATATTCATGTACAAAAACATTTCTCATTCCGGTGATTTGAATCCACTCAATTTCAGAGAACTTTTGTTTTAATTCTTCTGATATATGATTGCTCGCTTCGCCAATAATTTCAAGTTGCTTTACACAAGCAAAGCGCATCATAGAATTATTAATAAATGCGTCGAATTCTGTTTCAAAAATATAATTGTAAATCTCGTCGATAGATTCTTTAATGTGTTGAAGCCTTATTTTATCACCCAATTTACTTCGCATAAATCAATTTTTTTTCTTTATCGATGATTGGTTTTATGTGTATTGATAATCCATTTGATGAAACTAAATCTACTTTTTTATTCAAAATTTTTTCAAGGTCTGTTTTCATTTTAATGAACCCTAACCCAATTTTACTTGAATAATCCAATTCTACCAATATATCAACATCACTTTTTTCATCTCCTTCATCACGAGAATAAGAACCAAATAAATAAGCTTTTAAAACAGGAGATGTTTTAAAATAATCGCCAATCATCTTTATGGTTTGATTTTCTAGTTTCATTAAACAAATATAAATTATTTTGATGGAGGTTTTTGAGGTTTTTGAGGTTTTTGAGGTTCGTAGGGGTTGAAAATTTTCAACCCTTTCAAAAGGTTGGGGTTTTTCGTCTGCCGATGTTGGTGTTTTCACCAATCATCAAAGAGAGGGAGGTTTAAAACGTTTGGTGTTTGGCGTTTGGTGTTGGAAGCATTTTCCAATTATTAGCCGCTTTATTTAAAAATAAAATTCGTGCCTTGGGGTCTTCGTGACTTTGTGATAAAAAAAATGTTGGGTGTGGTTGGTTTCGCGCAAAGCACGCAAGGGAGCAATGACGCAAAGCGAGAATGAATTCACCTTAAACCCTTAAAGCAGCGAAGCGAGTTAAATCATTAAACTATTTTCAAGGACTTAGCTTCTAATCCCTTACGCAACGAATAGAATACCCAATACTCTTATTAGCATTGCTTCTGGTAACATAACTACCGTCGAAATATAGATCGCGTGATTTGGCAGTTGTATTACCATCCTCTGTAAAAGTCCACCAGTGACCAATATATCCAATGTAATTGAATGTTCCTCCAATGAAGTCACGATAGCCACCTGGGAGGCATGAAAATCCACTTATGTTTGTAGCCCCTAAATTAGAACTCCATCCTGTTGTGCTCTTCAAAGCACCACCGGCTATTGAGCTTTGTGTGCAACTAATACATGTTGTATCAGCCCCAGCATCAAGATACTTCACCAATTTATTCCACTCCCCATCACTAGGTATATGCCATCCCTGTGGAGCCAATCCCCTAACATCATTCACCGCATACCAATTGTACAACCTACCATAAGTTGCCGCATAAGTTGCACTATCATTGTTATACCAACACCATGCACCGGTGGTTAATGAAGCCCATTGGGTAGGGTCTGTTACTTGTGGTATTATATCACCATTACGATAACGCGCTACATCCAAATTTTTATTTGTCCATATTTGAGTACCAATCGTTACGCTAGACAATAATGCAACACTTGCTGTGGTAAAAGTTTGTTGCGTGCCATAAGCCGTACCCAAACTATTGGTGGCATAAGCTCGTACAAAATATGTTGTGCCTGCTGTTAATCCAGTGATGCTACTTGTAAATGCACCAGTTCCAGTTCCGTCAACAGTTTTGGTGGATAATGACACCATCGGGTTGGCTGTAGTACTCCAGCATATACCCCTTGCCGTTATACTTGCGCCGCCATCTGATGTTATGTTGCCTCCTGACGTGGCTGTGGTGGAGGTAATATTTGTTGAAGTAGTTGTGGTAAGAATTGGGGTGGTTGGGTTTATGGTTGTGTCACGAAGGCAACGAACTGAAACACCTGAAATCTTTCCGTCGATACTTTTGTTCAAAATGCTGCTGATGTAGCCCAAGAAGCGATAGCAGGCGCCAGAAGCATTAACATCTGTAGAACTCCACCAGTGACCGAAGCTGCCAGCGAAAATGAATGTTTCATTGCTGCCAAGAATGCCACCCGGAATACCTGAAAATCCACTACTGTTTGTAGCTCCTGTATTGGGTGCATTCCAACCTGTTATACTCTTCATGGCTCCACCTGCTGATGTACTTTGTGCACATGCATAACATGTAGTATCAGCGCCTGAATCTAGATATTTAACCAACTTATTCCACTCCGCATCACTCGGCACATGCCATCCTTGTGGTGCTAATCCTCTCGCATCATTCACCGCATACCAATTGTACAATCTACCATAAGTTGCTCCATATGTAGCACTATCATTATTGTACCAACACCAAGCGCCGGTGGTTAATGCAGCCCATTGGGTTGGGTCTGTTACTTGAGGTATTAGGTCGCCATTTCTATAAGTGGCAACATCTAAATTTTTACTGCTCCAAACTTGTGTACCAATGGTTACTCTCGGTAAATTAGCTACAGCACTTGGTGTTGTAAATAAAGTATCCACCCCATAACTTGTACCTACACTTGTAGTTACATAAGCTCGTAAATAATATCTTGTATTAGCTGTTAACCCAGTTAATGATACAGTGTATGTACCTGTGGCATTGGTTCCATTGGCAACCACTGTTCCATTTGTAATGGTTGGTGATGGTGTGGTAGCATAACAAACACCTCTTGCAGTTATGGCGCGGCTACCGCTGTCCGTTACGTTGCCACTTGCTGTGGCTGTATTACTGGTAATACTTGTAATAGCACCCGTTGTTACGGCGGGTAATCTTAATGTTGTAAAACTAACTTGCGTACCATAAGCAGTACCTGCGCTATTTGTAGCATAAGCTCTTACATAATACAATGTGTTTGCTGTCAAACCAGTTATACTACTTGTAAATGCGCCTGTCCCTGTTCCATCAATTGTTTTGGTAGTTAATGCAATCGTTGGATTCGCAGTTGTACTCCAGCATATACCCCTTGCCGTTATGGTAGCACCATTATCGCTGGTGATGTTTCCACCGCTTGCAGCAGTTGTAGCTGTAATGGCTGATGTCGCTGTTGTAGTTAATGTTGGTATCGTAGCTGCATTTGTGGTAAACACGCTATCCGCGCCATAACTGGTACCCACATTGGTAGTTACATATGCTCTATAGTGATAGGTGGTTAATGCAATCAATCCAGTTAACGATACCGTAAATGCACCGATAACACTTGTACCACTGGCTGTTTTGGTATTGGCAATGGTGGGATTTATGGTGGTTGAAAAACATACGCCTCTTGCGGTAATTTTTGCAGAGCCACTATCCGTTACGTTTCCTCCGGCTGTTGCAGTGATGGCTGTTTTTGCTGTTATGCTTCCTGTTATTATCGTTGGTAAAATCAAGCATGGTCCCCATTGTGGAACGCCATTGCAAAATATTAGACTTTGTCCGTTGGTACCAGGGTTTAGTTTTACCCAACTTGTTCCGTTCCAATACAACATCTCTCCTACTGCCGTGCCATTGGGGTTGCCATTAGCTGCCGTCGTTGCTGCATTTGCATACAACGCATAAGGCACACTCATCAATTGTGTTGTACCCATATCGGTGTAATTATTTCCTCCGGTTATATCTATTTCCGTTTGTAAATATTTGCTTTTATTGCCCCAGTTTATACCTGCAAAATTGCCTGTTACTGCAGTGCCTTGTCCGGCAAATAAATTAATCAACCCTTGCGCATTGGTCGTTGGCGTTTGTGTTTCCTGATACACCACGGTTCCATTGGCAACACTATCGCGTATGCTAAAACGCACTTTTACCAATTGATTCGCAAGTACATTCCCACTGCTGTTGCGAAGAACTGCTTGGTAGGACGTAGCTTGCGGGGCTTGAGCTTTTACAAATTCAAAAGTGAAAAGTAAAAAGTAAAAAAGGGGAAAGAGTTTTTTCATGTTAATTTATGTTTGGCGTTTGGCGTTTGGTGTTTGACCAAGAAGAACGAGTTAACTTTTAACCGATATTTTAAGTTGGTATAAGCCTTAAAAATAAAGTATATGTTTTGAAAAGTGAAATTAGTTTTGATGTATTTTTCTGAGAAGTTGTTGATTTCGTTCGATTTTAAAATCCCATTCCTTATTTCTTATTTTCTGTTTCTTATTTCTTATTTATATTCAAAATGAAGGCAAAAAGATTTTTCATAACCTAAAAAGTACATTTATGAAAAACCCTTGAAGCTTCCCCCTTGGGGGATTGAGGGGGCTGCCTTCTCAATCAACTCAAAATACGCGCCTCTTTTATCCAACAACTCCTGATGATTGCCCATTTCTTTGATTTCGCCGTTATCGAGCACCATAATATAATCGGCTTTGCGAATGGTACTTAATCTATGCGCTATTATTATCGAAGTTCTTCCTGCAATAATTTTATCAATGGCATGCTGAATCAATTGCTCTGTTTCGGTATCTACAGATGCTGTGGCTTCATCTAATATTAATATGCTTGGATTGTACAAAATAGCGCGAACAAAAGAAAGCAGTTGACGCTGACCTACAGATAATGTTGCGCCTCGTTCCATAATATTAAAATCGTATCCACTAGGAAGCTTCATAATGAAATCGTGCAAATCAATCATCTTGGCGGCATGCTCCACTTCCGAAATCGTAATGTCAGGATTCATCAATGTAATGTTATCTAAAATAGAACTGCTGAATAAAAATACATCTTGCAACACCACCGCGATTTGTTTTCTCAACGTTTCTAATTCTATTTTTTCTATTTCAATACCATCTATTTTTATCTTTCCACGATTGATGTGATACAAACGATTTATCAAACTCACAATGGAAGTTTTTCCACTTCCTGTATGTCCAACAATAGCTAAGTTTTTGCCTGCAGGCAATTTGAAACTAATGTCTTTGAGCACGTATTGGTCATCGTTATACGCAAACCAAACCTTGTCAAATTCTACCGCTCCATTAAATTTAGCTTTTGATAATTGCGATTTTGATTCATCAATTTTCATGTAATCATCATTGTCAATCACTTTGAATACTCTTTCACTTGCTATTATACCCATTTGCAACACGTTGAATTTATCTGCAATCATGCGCAATGGACGAAATAATAAATTCAAACACAAAATAAATGAGGTTACAATCCCGGCTGTTTTTTGAGATTGTGTAATATCAAGGTGAAGCGATTTTTGTGCTGCCCACCATACCAGGAATCCAATGCTTACCGCTGATATCAATTCTACAAAAGGAAAGAAAACGGAATACGCAAAAATGGCTTTGATGTTTGCATCTCTATGTGTTGCATTGATTTTATTGAATTTGTTTTTTTCTGATTCTTCCGCTGCAAATGCTTGTATAACCGACATTCCAGAAATATGCTCTTGTACAAATGCATTTAATTGGGCGACAGAATTCCTAACAACCACAAATGATTTATTTACCGATTCTTTAAAATAATACGTCGCCACAATCATCAAAAAAAACGGTGCCAAGCAAATCAATGTGATTTGCCAATCGGTATAAAACATATACGTCAATACCGCAATAATGGAAAGCATATCTGCAATTATTGGTATCAAGCCATCACTAAATATTTCATTTACGGCTTCGATATCATTTACCGTTCTGGTGGTTAATGTGCCAATGGGTGTTTTGTCAAATTGAGACAAATTGAAGTTGATGATTTTCGAGTATGTTGCCATGCGTAAATCCTTTACCACATGCTGACCAATCTTTGCGCTGGTGTATGTAAAATAATATCGAAGTGCGGATTCAAACATCAAAAGCACAATTTGTATAATGGTAATTTCTACAATAAAAGCGCCCGGACCAGAAAGAAAAAATGCATCATTGCCCGATTGAATTCCTTTGTTTAACGTAAGCTGAATCAGCATTGGACGAAGTGGCGCCACAATGGCAAGTACCACCGACATTAGCATTGATCCAATTAAAATATGCTTGTAAGGCATGGCAAAACCCAGCACCCTTTTAAGTTGTTCTTTGTTGGAATTCTTTTTGGATGAAGGTTTGTTGTCCATTTTTCAAAGTTAAACAGAAGTAGAATTAATCCGGGAACTAATCCCAATTAATAGTTTTCCATTTTTTTATTATATGCTTTTATGAAAATGGCACCGAGGTTTTTGTATGGCGGAATGTAACTTTCCCAGCTCTCTCGAATGGCTTTATTTTTATCCTGATTAAATGTAGTAGATAATGAGCGCCACATGTCTTTCCAAACAATTTTATCATTATTTAAAAACGATTGATTGAGGTAGGTCATGATGGGCCTATTGATATCTCCCGCACCAATTTCTTTTGTAGAAATGATATGCGCATCTGGTGAAGTTTCTAAAATCTTATTTAAATTTTTGTATCCACCGCAAGAACCCAACAACACAATTTTTGCATTGAGTGGCATTCTGGCAATTGTTCCAGGCAACCAATAACTGTGTCCGCGGTGTATCACAATGTTGGGATAAATTTCATTTTCTTCGAGGTACTGATTTAAATGCACTTGCGCACTATCATCGAGGTTTGCGTCGTAATCCAAAGGTAAGTTAGCAAAAACCCATACATTACCCTTTATTGATTTGATTTCTACCCATTCTTTTTTTCGAACAATTTTCCAATCTTTTGAAGGAAACGAATTGAGGAATGGTGGGAAAAACGCTTTGCCATCTTCATCTCCATAAAAGAAAACCTGTTGTACAATCCGTGCACTGTCGTCTTGTAATTCGGATTTTTTTATTTCATAAATAGAAGGAATATCGGCAATTTCTGTAAGGTTAATGTGATTGGAACTGTCTTCAGACAAGAAAATATTTTTGAGCAAATAATAAATTAAAGCACCATTTTCATTGTTGTCGTTGATACATTCTATTTCGTTATCTTCTATGTTTTCTAAAATGGTTTTTCGTAATGCGCTATTATTTATGCTGCTATACGAATCTGCCACGTCTGTTGCATCTTCCAAACTTCCCGATTTATCCAAATTAGAAACGAATGCTTTCATTAACGAGGCAGAACTTTGCTTTGGCATACATTTTAAAAAAGTATCTAATCTATTAAAATTGGCTATTATTTTTATAAACTTTTTAAAGTGATCAAACTTTACAGAAAGTAATAAAGAATCGCATCGAGGAGTTGTACCCATGCGCTGCAACATTCTATTGAAACTATGTTTGAAACTGGATGTATAAATATCATTCTCACCCATTACAACCATGTAGTAAATGTCTATCGCATTCAACGAATCAATAGCTTTCATTCGTACATTTAAATTGGATTGTTCGTGAAGGTTATTTATAGGTGTGATGAAATGCCTAACCGCTCTGTCTTTCAACACTTCTCTGAGTCCATTTGGGCCAAACATGGCAATGGGCGTATCTTTCGCAGGGGATGAAATTCTTTTAAAATATTCGATTTCTGTTTTTACCAACAACTTGTAATAACCCACACTATCAAAATTATTTTCTCCATCACCAATATATTTTTGAATGTCGGCTGGAGATTTTTTTCCAGAAAGCAAGTCGTCTAAAAAAGGAAAATACATTAAAGCGTTTGGTGTTTGACTTAATGTAGAAACCATTTTAACCAACTTACTTTTATTTCGGTGGATGAGATTTCCTTCAGGTGTATTTAATGATTGTGCGTAAGTGTACAATTGCGCGGGGTTGTATGCACAAGCAATGTTAATCAAACTATCTGCAAAAGGCTCATTTACATAAGGACGAATGGTAGACAGAATAACATCAGGATGCAATCCACAATATTTGAAATACACAATTTTTTGAGCTTCTTTGTACGACTTGTTGTCCGCAAAAACATTCGCATTTATTTTTGCAATGCTGTAAGGCATGTCTTTTAAAAGCGAAGGCAAACTATTTTCTACTTCTGCCGACTTTAAAATTTTGGTGAAATTTTCTATCAGTTTTGGAAACTCACCTGATGTGATTTCCTTTTTTTTCCAAGCTAATCTAAAAAGTTTCAGTTCTGTTTCAATGTAGCCTAAATAACGAATTTTGTCATTATTTTTTTCAATGGCTTTGTTTTGTTCAACCCAATTTTGTAGCTCGTCAATTTTACGAAACAACACATCAGAAATCCTGAGATTGACTTCTTCATTACTTCCAACCCTGAACATATTATCTAATTTACCATCAGCACGGTCACAAAGTTTTTGTTCATTATTTATTTTATCATGAAAATATTGGCGGTAAACGGGTACATTCGTAGTGTCTGCAAATGCCATTGCGGCAAATGATGTCAATGTAAGTAAAACCAACAAAGTGAGGTTTTTAAAACTCATAATTCAAAACAATTAATGCAATTTACTTCTTCATCTTCAATAATCACTAGTATAATATTAATAAAAATAAATTGCATTAACAATTTGATAATACCTTTGTCATGTTTTAATTAAATTATGGTGAATTAGTTGTGTTATTTTTGCCATGATAAAAAGATAAATTAGCTGTTTAAAAAAGAGTCGTCCTAAAAACAATAATCGCAAATAAATTGTCATGAAAAAAGTTTTAATTGCAGATGATGAACAGGATATTCTTGATATCCTTAAGTTTAATTTAGAAGCAGAAGGATATATTGTTGAAACTGCAAACAATGGCGTAGTTGCTATCGAAAAAGCCAAATTATTTCAGCCTGATTTGATTATATTAGATGTGATGATGCCCGGGAAAACAGGCATTGAAGTTTGTGGTACGTTGAGGTTGTTGCCAGAATTTAAATCTACGTTAATTATTTTTTTAACGGCAATGAGTGATGACATCGCTGAAGTTAAGGGCTTAGAAATTGGAGCGGATGACTACTTGAAAAAACCAATTAGACCGAAAGTGTTGATGAGCAAAGTGAATTCTTTATTTAGAAGGGTTTCAAAAGAAGTAGACCATAATATTAACCTCGGCGAACTTATCATTAACAGAGAGAATTTCAGTGTTCGTTATAAAAATGAAGACATAAACCTTGCCAGAAAAGAATTTGAATTGTTGTCTTTATTGGCTTCAAAGCCGAGCAAAGTGTTTTTAAGAAACGAGATTTTAAATCAAATTTGGGGAACAGAAGTTATTGTTGGCGATAGAACCATAGATGTTCACATCAGAAAAATTCGCCAAAAGCTTAATTTAGATTGTATCAAAACAGTAAAGGGAGTTGGTTATAAATTTGAATTTTAATTATTTAGCTTTTGTTGTTCGTATTTTTATTGCGAATTATAAAGTAAGCGACTTAAATTAAAAGAATAATTGATGATGACTCCTCAAAAAAATATCACTCCAAACAATCTGGCTGCAATTTGTAGTGGAGCCATTTCATTACCCATCTCAGGATACATTTTCTTTTTAAAGCCAACCTGGTGGGTATTTTTTGTTGCCATTATTTTGATTTTTATTTTTTGTTTTTATTTAATTAGATATGTTGTAAAGCAGTTTATATACCGACAAATTAAATTGATTTACAAATTAATTTCTCAAACAAAAGCATCCAAACGAGAAGAGTTTTATTATAAAAATTTATTGCCGCAAAAAAGTATAGAAGAGGTTAGAAATGATGTACAAAATTGGGCGGATCAACGAAAGAATGAAATTGAAAAACTTCATGAAAACGAAGCATTTAGAAGAGAGTTTTTACAGAACCTAAGTCATGAATTAAAAACGCCTATTTTTTCTATTCAAGGATATGTTGAAACCTTACTCAGTGGTGCTTTAAGCAATCCTGATGTTAACATTAAATTCTTAGAAAATACGTCTAAAAACATCGATAGATTGGTGAATTTAGTCGACGATTTGGATGAAATATCAAAATTAGAAAGCGGTGAACTCAAACTGTCTTTAGTGAATTTCACCATACAAAATTTAATAAAAGAAGTGTATGATTCACTTTATTTAAAAGCAGCAGACAAACAAATTACATTAACTATAAAAAGGGGTTGCGAGTTGCCATTAAATGTGCATGCAGATAAAGAGAAAATCAGACAAGTGTTGATTAATCTGGTAGATAATGCCATAAAATATGGGAAATCAAATGGGTTAATAGAAGCAGGCTTTTATGTAGTAGAAGGAAAAAAGATATTGATAGAAATAACCGACGATGGTTATGGCATAGCTGAAGAACATCGCTCAAGAATTTTCGAAAGATTTTATAGAACGGATACGGCTCGCACCAGAAAAGTAGGTGGAAGTGGATTAGGACTTTCTATTTGTAAACACATTGTTGAAGCACATAGCCAATCGATACATGTAAGAAGCACGGTTGATGTGGGTTCTACATTTGTTTTTGAATTGCCTGTATCGGTGAAGGTGGGGTAGAAGATGTTTGTGAGGTTTGTGAGGTTGTAGGGGTTGAAAATCTTCAACCCTTACGATGAGGTTTGTGAGGTTTTATATGTTCAAAAAGTTCAATGAGTTCGAAAGGTTGGGGATTCCGAAAAGTTGAAGCTGCATTTCCTTATTTCTTATTTTTAGTTTCTTATTCCTTATTTCTTTGCATCTTTTCAACACATACAAAGAGGTTTGAGAGGTTTGAGAGGTTTGAGAGGTTTGTTGTTTGGTGTTTGTTGGTTTAATCACAGCTATTAAACCATTAAACTTTTAAACCAGCGAAGCGATTTAAACCTCTTACATCTATAAAAAAAGGCATCCAATTTCTTGAATGCCTTTTTTTATATTGTTTATCTAATGTTGGTTATTATTTCTCCAAAATTTTAAACTCTACCCTACGGTTCTTTTGGCGACCTTCTTCAGTTTTATTTGAAGCAATCGGATTCAATTTACCATATCCTTTGGAAATAATTCTGTCTGCTTCAATGTTCTTAGACAATAAGTATTGCTTTGATGCGAAAGCTCTGTCTTCTGATAAATCTTGGTTTCTTTTTGCATTTCCGATTTCATCTGTATAAGCAGATAATTCTATTTTCATGGTTGGATTTGCGCGCATCATTCTAACGATCTTGTCTAATTCTGCATATGATTCATTGCGTAGCAATGATTTTGCAAAATCAAATAAAATGTTGTTGGTTACCAATATTTCTCCTGGTTTTAAGTCGGCTAAATCACCATCAATGCTGATTCTTTTGCGTTCTACAATATTGCCATCTTGATCTAGTCTTAACGTATCATTATAATCATTGATTACAATTTCTGGTACCAAATAAAAATCACGATTTACTTCTTTATTCAAGTCCGCAATCAACAAATCTATTGTGTCTTTAACATCAAAATAGTTGTCTGCTTTTGAAGTGATTACATATTTTTTTCCGTAAGGTAATATGATGTTATAATTGCCATTTGTAGCTGTAACGGTAACGGTTTTTACTCCATCTTCTGATATTACGTCGTAGCTTAATTTAGCATCAACCGCTTTATTTGATTTAGCATTTACCATTTTACCTTTTAATTGAACAAATGATTTAGCTTGTTGCCATTTATTGAGTTTTACTTTTGCAATATCCGTTTCACCAAGTGCGTTTTTGCTGGTTGAAAAATATCCAAATTCTCCTGCAGCATCAGTAGAAAAATAAGCTTCCCATTTTTCTGAATTTACAGAATCACCCAAATTCATTGGGTTACTCCACTTTAACCATGAATTATCCAATCTTTTTGTCATCCAAATATCATGTCCACCAAAACCACCTTTTCTATTGCTAGAAAAATACAAAGTAACATTATCAGCTGCGAGAAATGGAGATATTTCATCATCATCATCATTGCTCAAACTGGTTACTTTTACTGGCGCTGACCAATTATTTTCTTCAATTTTTTTGCTGATATAGATGTCGTTGTTATCGTTGTTTTTTTCTTCTGAGAAATACAGGAATAGCACTTTTCCATCATTACTCATTGATGCTCCTGAATAAATATCAATAGACATCCCTGCATATCCAGCTATATTTATTTTTTTAGGTTCGCCCCAAACGCCTGCAGTTTTTGTACTTAATGAAAATCCTTTGCCAGACAATTTCCCGTTTGTATATGCACCTCTAATTAATACCGTATTGCCATCAGGAGAAACCCAAAAAACGGCATTGTCTATTTGTCCATTTATTGGTGTATTGCATTTAACAGCTTTACCCCATTTGTTTTTTGTATCTAACTCTGAATACCAAACAGTTTGTCCAAACTTTTTAGATTTTGATTCGTCAACAGTAATGCCCTCAACGATATAGTACAGTTTTTTGCCATCAAAAGATACTGTTGGTCTTAGTTCAGCAGAGGCAGAATTGATGTTATCTCCAAGAACTTCTACATTCGCCTGTGCAATTACATTTGCACCAGAAACGAGTATTGAAAATAAAAAAAGTAATTTTTTCATGTTGATTTATTTGAATATCGTAAAGAATTTTAATTTTAAAAAAAAGGTTTCTACTACCAGAAATTCAATTTCTTGAAGAATCTTGTTCCAGGTTTGGTTTGACGTCCTGCAGTTACAATTAAAGATACTTCACTTCTTTTTGCACTATACCCTGGAAATTTTATAGAATTAATGGGTTGCTCGTAAGAGTATCTTAAATTAATAAATCTGCCACAAGTTAAATTGAAATATGGCATAATTGTTTTGAAATTACGTGTATACAAACCAAAGTTAGGGTTGATGCTTCCTTCTGGATCTGTTCTATATAATTCCAATCCAGTCCAGAACGCGGTAATTTCTAAATTATCATCTGTATTTCTACTGCGGTAATACAAACCTTCTTGCCAAAACATATTTTTCTGAACCATACCCCATTTGTCGTTAAAGCGCAAACGTAATATTGAATGCGCCGTTACACGATGTCTTAATGCAGGTTCGTCTTTATCTTCTACATCACTCGCATCATAAAGCGGATAAAATAAATGATGCATGGCTGCACCCAATTCAAACATTACTGATTCTGTAACCCTTCCATAATACGCACCAAAGTTTACATCTTGATAAGTTCTGGTACCTGATCTTACCCCTGCTGTATTTCCATTGGCATATGGATAACGAAATGCACCACCAGTAATCTCTTTATTAAATGCCTTCCCTTTACTCTCATCAAGAGTACCACTTGCATTTGTAAATTGTAAACCGAAACCAAATATTCTGTTTGATTTTGAATAGAAATGACGAGCTATAGATAAAGAGTAGAAAGTAGCTTTAATTGGAGATTTATCACCATCATAAGAATAATAATTAAAACCAGCTCCCCAATAGCCAGACAATTTTTTCTTTGTACGGGTTTTGTCTTTCCCTTCGTCTGTAGCTTCTTCTTCAATAACTTCATTTTGTGGGCTTTCGTCACCACTGCTTCTATATTTTCCAAATTTAATATCTACACTCACATTTTGATGATTCATGTAAACTTTTTCTTTGGAAATGACCGAATCTTGTGCAAAGGCGTTTTGAAAACTTAGCAAAGAAGATGCACGAACACGCCCATCAAACCTACCGGTAAGTGCTGGATTAAATTGAATTGGTGCTGACCAAATTTGAGAGAATCGCGCATTTTGACCAATTGCATTGAATGAGATCAGGAAAAGAACCACGATCAGAATTTTCTGACTTTTCATAACTTTTTATTTTTTTCTTTGGTTAATTTTGGAATTTATATTGATTTATTTTGTTGCCTGTGACGAAATTTTCATTTTTAGAATTTCCTTTTACCGATTGAAATTCTGGTAAAAGTTCTTTAATTAACTCCCTAAATAACTCTGGTTCGTAAAAACCATCTAATGATTTTAATTTATCAATGATTAAATCTGCATCAGATTGTGTCACTTTGTTTTCCGCACTAATCATTATTTTTTCATGATGTGTTTCCTTCATTTTTTCATCCTTTGCAAATACCTCTTCGTATAATTTTTCTCCTGGTCTTTGACCTATGAAATTAATTTTGATATCTTGATCGGGAATAAATCCAGCCAATCGAATCATATTTTTTGCTAAGTCTACAATTTTCACTGGTTCACCCATATCAAATACAAATACTTCGCCTCCTTCTGCCATTACCGATGCTTCCAAAACCAATTGGCAAGCTTCTGCAATAGTCATGAAATATCTTATCATTTCGGGATGGGTAACGGTAACTGGACCACCCGCTTTAATTTGTTTTTTAAATAATGGCACTACAGAACCATTTGAACCCAACACGTTACCAAATCTAGTAATTACAAAAGAAGTATTGTTTTTACTTCCAGCTGCTGCTTGAACAATAATTTCAGCAAGACGTTTTGTTGCACCCATAACACTTGTAGGATTAACGGCTTTATCTGACGAAATGAAAACAAATTTTTCTGCTTTGTAATAAATGGATTGTTTTACAATGCTTAATGTACCAAACACATTGGTTTGTACCGCTTCCCAAGGAAACTCTTCCATTAATGGAACGTGTTTATAGGCCGCTGCGTGATATACAAAATTGGGTCTATACTGATCGAAAATTCTATCCATTAATTCCTCATTGCGAATGTCTGTTAAAATAAATCGATATTGAACCAATGGATGTTTACGCTTTAACTCTTGTTCTAAATCATACAAAGCACTTTCAGAAAAATCTACACAAATGATTAATGTGGCATCATGCTCAGAAAGTTTTCGTACAATTTCGCTTCCTATTGAACCCGCGGCACCTGTTACTAAAATCGTTTTGCTTTTCAAACTTTCAGCAACATGCTCGTCATACAATTCAATTTGTTTTCTGTTCATCAAATCTCCAATTTCAATCGATGCCAATCTTTCAAATTTAAAACTGTTATCGAATAAAGATTGAACAGAAGACAATTCTTTTAATTTCAAGTTGTATGGTAAAATATCTTCAAGGAATTTTGCTTTTCTTGCTGGCAGAATCGATTTATTGGCTATGACAACGTCGGTAACATTGAATTTATCAATTATACTACCCAATTCGTTTGATGCATCAAAAACACGAATACCTCCAATAAAACGACCAATTTTCTTTTTGTCATCGTCTAAAAAACCAACTATATGATATTCATCCTGATATTGTGTATTAATTGACTTTTTAAGAAACACGCCCATTTCACCAGCGCCATAAATTAATAATCTTTTGGGTTGATTAACCGATTTTGTTCTGCGATAATGAAAATAGAGATAACTAATGATTAAACGAGTTCCAATAATATAACAAGTTGTAATGAAAAAGCTGATGACAAAAATCTCAGGCTTTAATTGATTTTTATCTGAAAAAAATATGCCAGATGCTATGCTTAAAATATGGATTAATAAAATTATAAAAGTTAATGTTAGAAAATCTTTGCTACTGAAAAAACGAATAACTTTTTTATATATCCCAAAACTCACCCAAGCAAAAACACCAAATGCCAAATGAATAACCAATCTATACACAATGGTGTGAATAGGAAATTCATTGATGGCTAAGATTCGATAATTGGCTAAAATTGCCGACAATAAACCAAGTAAAACCAACAACTGATCTCCAATGAGAACAAGTTGCGAAGGTCTAATGATATTTTTTCTTGATTCTTGCATGTATGATTTTATAGTCCTAAATGTTTTTTTATTTCTACTATTACGTTTTCAATGATTGATTCTGAAAGGTTTGAACCACTTGGTAAACACAAGCCTGTCGCAAACAATCTATCCGAAACACCGTTGTTATAAGTTTGACAATTGGCAAAAACCGGTTGTTGATGCAATGGTTTCCACAATGGCCTTGTTTCAATGTTTAGGGTTTCTAGGTATTGTCGCAATGTTTCTATGGTACCCAATTTAAAATAATTCTCATCAAAAATAATGGTCGTTAACCACCTATTAGAAAATAATCCATTGGGCTCTTCTAAAAAAGATATTCCTTCAACACTGGCTAATCCAGCTTTATATTGTTCAAATATTGCTCGTCTTTTTTCAATTCTTTCTGGCAATACTTCCATTTGACCTCTTCCTATTCCTGCGCAAATATTGCTTAATCTATAATTATATCCAACCTGAGTGTGCAAATAATAAGGAGCCGGATCTTTTGCTTGAGCCGAAACATGCCTTGTTTTTGCTATTAAAATTTCATCATTGCTTAATAATGCACCGCCACCACTAGTTGTAATGATTTTATTTCCATTAAAACTCAATATCCCTGCTTTTCCAAAACTACCACATGCTTTATTATTGTATCTGCTTCCTAATGCTTCGGCCGCATCTTCAATGATTGGAATTCCAAACTTTTCTGATACCGCATTTAATTCGTTCATTTTTGCTGGCATTCCATATAAATGAACAACCACAATCGCAGCGATTTTCTTCCCTTTCTGCAATTGGTCTTCTATAGCTTGTTCTAATAATTGCGGATCTATGTTCCATGTATCCGCTTCACTATCAATAAAAACTGGTTCAGCACCACAATATATTATTGGAAAAGCTGAAGCTGCAAATGTGAAACTCTGGCACAATACAACATCTCCTTGATTTACACCCAATAATGAAAGCGCAAGATGTAAAGCTGCAGTACCTGAATTTAATGAAACTGCAGCGTTAACTCCAGTATATGCTGATAATTGCTTTTCAAAGAAATCTACGTTTGGCCCCAAGGGCGCAACCCAATTTGTAGAAAATGCTTCTTCTACATACTTTTTTTCATTTTCACCCATATGAGGCGACGACAACCAAATTCTTGACACGCTATATTTTATTTTTTACCGAGTTTTTAACAACTCCTAATTTCGACGAAGATAATTATAAATTTGAAATAAACAGATTAAATAAAAGAATTAATTGAAAGTTAATGTAGATTTTTTAGACAAGTTCCATTTTTGGGGCTGAACAATACATATTCAAATCGAAAGCATTATTTAATAAACAAAAAAAATAATAAAATTTTAATTTTTTCCATTGAACGCTTCCACAGTTGCTTGACCGTTTTGATTAATCCCTTCTGATACAAATATTTTTTTTATGGTCATGAAGATTATTTTAAAATCTAAAAAAAAGTTTATGTTGTTAACATACCAAACATCAAGTTCAAATTTTTTATTCCAGCTGATGGCATTTCTTCCATTAACTTGAGCCCAACCCGAAATGCCTGGCCTTACCCAATGTCGTTTTTTTTGTTCATTCGAATACAAATCCAAGTATTTTATCAACAATGGCCTTGGACCAATGATGCTCATATCTCCTTTCAAAACGTTAAACAATTGAGGCAGTTCATCTAAAGATGTTTTGCGCATCCATTTTCCAAAATTGGTTAACCTTATTTCATCAGATAATAAATTCCCATTTTCATCTTTGGCTTCGGTCATGCTTCTGAATTTTACTAAATAAAACAGTTTCTCTTTATAGCCAACACGCTGCTGCACAAAAAAGAATTTTCTATGTCCGGTGATTAAAAGTAAAAAAATCAAGATCAACATAATCGGCATCAAAATAATTAAGGCTATAAGCGCAACCATAAAATCCATTCCTCTTTTGAAAATTTTGGAATAAATGCCATTTGATTTTTGAGGTGAATTATACATTTTTCAAACGAGTTTCATACTCTTTTAGCATAATTTGCCAAAGCGTATTTTGGTTATAATTATCTATTATTTTCTGCTGTATTTTTTTTGCAAAAATATTTGTTTCGTCTGGATTCGACCTCGTTTCCATCATAGCATTTAATAAAGCTTGGGTGTTTTTTGTTGGAACAAGTTTTCCATCAATGCCATGTTCTACAATTTCATTACAACCATTGATATCACTTAGCAACAGCATACAACCCATTGATCCGGCTTGCAATGGCACATTGGGAAAACCTTCTCTATAACTTGGGAATGTCAATACTTTTGCAGCTGCTAAATAAGGCCTAATATCTTGCTGAAAACCCCAGCATTTAATTTGCGGATGATTATTCAACATTGTCTGATGCTTTTCTTCCAAAGGATCCAAATCGGGTTCGGGTGCACCTACCAACCAAAGTTGATCTTCTGGAAAATGTTTGTTTAGTTCGATAAACGCGTCGAGTAATTCTGCTATTCCTTTATCCTTTACAATTCTTCCTACAAAAATCCAAACCCAACCTGATGAGGAAAGATTGGCTTGCTTTTTCAAAAGTAAAGATGCCTGTTCAATTGTGTTGTTTTTTGTAAAATGATCTGTGTTAATTCCATTGCTAGATCCTTTGCCCAAAACTTTCATTTTACCATTTGCTATTTTAAGCGATTCCATGAATTTTTTTTGTACAAATGAATTGGGGAAAATTGCATTAGATGCAAAGGCTGTAAGCTTTTCTACAAAAATTAAAACTTTCCGCATCATTCCGGTGGACTCTACCCAAGGCAATCCGGCAATCGTATGTAAACGAATAGGAACGCCGGCGAACTTCGCAGCCCACATCCCAATTAATCCAGCTTTTGGTGTGTGTGTATGTACGATATCAGGTTTTATTTTTTTTAATATTCGGGTGAGTTGTATTAAACTTTTTAAATCTTGAAAGGGTGTTATTTTTCGGGTAAGCATCACCGGTATATGTGCACATTTTTCTTGTTCTAGTAATTTAGGCACTTCTTCCCCAGGGCTGCTAATCATGGTAACCTCAAACCCATTTTCATTCATGAATTTCATTTGTCCTTTTAACAAAACCATCAACGAAACGGGAACAGTGGTAATACGAACTAATTTTGGCATTGGGAATTTATAATGTTGGAAGTAGGGATTTATGTCGATAAAATTCTGTGTGTGGTTTCTTCCATGGTTAAGCTTTCCATTCCATATTTACGTTTAAGTTGATTGAAATGATTGGCTATTTGTTGTAACTCATGCATACATTCATTGGGATGGGTGCCAAAGTTTTCGGGGTGCCACCATAAATGATAATACGCATTGTTTTTTGCCGCCATTGTCATTTCATTTAATATCCTTTTAAGTTTCAGATTATTTTGAAATGTATACCTTTCGCTCCATGGCCTATATAATCGAGCTGCGGGTAACTGCAAAGGATTTTGATGCTTATCAATATCATTTAAGCTTACCATTTTAATGGGTTGAAATTTCAAATAGGCATCACCAGTTCTAAATATTTTTTTTAACAAACTAGAATCCGCAGCATAAGACCAATACCAAATAGCGGGATTTGTTCTTACGGATGTAATCCCAAATTCGGTACAAATAGATAGATAATCTTTATTGAATTGATTTCTTGGAAAAACAAGGGATTTAATTTCTATATCTTTTTCTTTAGCAACCTTGCAAGCCATTCTAATGTCTTCTCTAAACTGATCTTTATTTTGTCCTTCTTCTAAACAAAAATAATGGGCAAAGGTGTGGGTGCCAATTTCTTGATAAGGTGTATTTTTTATCAAATCAATTAATTCCGGAGCGAAGTGTTCTTGATCATTTTCTCCAGAAAATCCATTCTTTTTAACCCATTCATAAGCAGAAACTTCTGGGTTTTTAAAACTAGGAATTTGATTGGGTAAATTCTCATTCCATTCTACAACATTTTTAAAGTAAAGCATACCTACAATAGCCCAAGTAACATGCAATTCGTTTTTTTCAAACAACGACAACATTTCAGGAATTACTTTTCTTGTATTTGAAAAATAACGTTGATTTTTTTCATTTAATGTTTTCATTGTTTCGAAACTGCCCCAATGGAGTTCGAAATCTAATGAAATTGAAAAAATGCCGTTATTCCCCATACCTGTTTTTTTTATCCTACAACTTACTAATTTTTTTTGTTATTGAGATTAAGAGAAAGCGCTTTACAATACAAAATAAAAAAGAATGGCATCAATTGTGCTTTTTGACGAAGCGCGATGCCCAAATTACCTGTAATCTGCGCTAAAATTACCGAACCCAATAAAAATGCAAATAACGAGATTTTAAAATAACCATTCCAACTTGACCAACTTTTTATTAACCATTTAATAATTTGAACTAACATAATTAAACAAAACAGATTTTCAAATGATGCTAAAAAACCTAACGCACCCAAACCATCAAAAAACAGCGGCCTAAACCAGAACGTAAATATTTTGTACGCAAAATTATAATTTCCAATATCAATTCCCGACGAAGCTTTTGTAAGTTCTGAGGTACGATGCGATAAAGTAGATGATGAAGTGATATCGAGCGTATCTGTATCTGTAAATTTTAAAACGCTTCCGCTCAAATTGATAAATAAAAATACAGACACAATAATAATCGACCATTTAAAAAATGGTTTTAATCCGCCGCTAGTTACAAACAAACCTATAATTGAGGCCAATACAATGGCGAGTAAAATATGAGGCCGAACCATGAAAACTAAAAAAGCACCAATTGCTGTTGGCACAATGCGTCTATTAATTCTACTCAAACCAAAAGCAAACAATCCAATGGCAAATGTGATAATGCTTCCCTTACCTAATGATGAAGTCCAGAAATGAACATTGGGCAATAAAAACACCAATTCTAGAGGACTTAAATTTCCCCAAGTTGGTTTTAATTCAATATTTTCAACAGCAACTAAATAAAAAAATACAGAAGCAAAATAACCGATATAAGAAAAGATAAGCATCACGGAATAATATCCTAAACCAATAGTTCGGGTTAATGGCCAAGCCAAAAAACCGATAAACTTCGTTCCTGTTTTAAAAAAGGAAAACCAATCTTCAGTATACAGTGTTTTGTTGTAGTAGTTGAATGAATCACTTCTTGATGATGATGTATAAAGAATATAAGCAATGGTTAAAATAAAATGAACCGTGAACAAAAGCCATAGATATCCTTCGGATTTAACCTTAAATCTGCTATACAAAGACTTTATGAAAAAAGTATTTAGCAGTAAAATAATTAATATTACAAATACAACTTCCATTTAGTTAAAATAGTTCTATAGACCCCATTGAAGGGTTCCATTTTTTAAAATGATTAAAGGAATTCAATTGTTGATTAGCCAATGTTTTTAAAGTAATGGTAGGTCCTTTTTTAAATGGACCGAAGAATCCCAATGGATTATTTTTTTTATGATAGAACAATGGCGAAACGCCACATGTTACAACCGCCGGACGAATATTTCTGATTAATTTTTTGTACGCTTGTTTTGCTTGTTTTTCTCCACCTTCTTGTTCTGTCCACAATTCACAAATACGAAGCTCAATAAATTTATTTACTTTTTTTAATCTAAAAACGATACCAAAACCCCCTAATTCAATCACCGCTCCGTAGTTAGCTACCGGACAATCTTGATATCTCCATTTCAAAAAAGCTTTATTTATTCCCGTATGAAAATGTGTTGTCGAATGTTGCACTTCCCAGTTAGCATTAAATTGATCTAGTGCTGATTGCATAGTATACATTGAAAGCAAATTATTTACTGATTTTTCACTGTACATTCGGGGAAACAAACTACCCGCATTTATGTAAATAGGCATTTTCCCATTGTCGTACCAACCCATTTTTAAATATCCTATGATGCTGATTTTATTGGGAGAATTAAATACAAATTCAGTACCTTCTTTTGTGCATTCATCTACAGCTTGAAGGGTTAGTTTTTTAAATATCCCTTTCCCCTGATGCGTTGGCAATGTTGCCGTATCAACAGCACGAACGGTTTTAATCACATCATTTCCGCAAACCCAATTCCAATACATGAAAGCCCTAACGCCAATGATTTGACTATTTTCTTTTGCGAGTAAAATCTTTGATCCGCCAAATGGATTTTGAATATGTTTCCAAATAAAATATTCAGCAGATTTTGGCAACAGTCCTTCACCTAAACTTGATTTTAAAACCGTTATGATTTCTGGTATATCTGATGATGTAGCTTCTACAACCTGCATGTCTATTTTTTTAAAATTTCGTAATAGGCCGTTTCTGTTTCTTTAACCATTTTCTTTAAACTAAAAGCTTCCTGAACACGAAGTCTGGATTGACTTGAAAATTGCTGTAAAGCTGATTTATCTTTTATCAAATATTCGAGATGATTTTCGAGTTGTTTCCATTCTGTAACTGGCGATGTAAATCCATCAACGCCAGGCCTAATCACTTCTTTAATACCACCTGCATCGGTAGAAACAATGGCACATTCCATACTCATGGCTTCAAGCAAAGCAATGGGCAAACCTTCAAACGAAGAAGTCATCATAAAAATATCGAATGCCGAAATCCAAGGTTTTACATTAGGTTGCAACCCCGGAAAAATGATGTGGTTTTCCATGCCCATTTCTTTTAAATGCGCCATGATTTCATTTTTCAAAATGCCATCACCAACAATACAACCTTTTACATTTGGATGTTTTTCATGAATAGCTTTAAACAATTCTATCCATTCTTTCAATCTTTTTTGAAATCGAAATACAGCAATCACACCAATAAAAATATCGTCATCTTTTAATCCAAGTTCTTTCCTCTTTGCAATTCTATCTTCAGCATTTCTTACAAATGTTCTTGTATTCACCCCATTTAAAATAATTTGAACCGGAATTTTAGGATGTATCGTTTTTTGAATGGATTCAGCTACGTCATTAGAAACAGCAATTACTTTTGTTTGCCAATTGAACGTGAATTTATTTAAAAATTTAGTGATGAAATGGTACCTATCTTGAATATTATGCTCTGTATACAAAACGGGGACAGTATGCAATTTGTAAATTAATCGACCAGCAAACCCTGCCCAAGGAAGATGGCAATGCACCAGTTTAATTTCATTTTTTTTGATGTAGTCAATTATTTTTGGCACCTGTGTAATAATGCGGATGTTATTGGTTGCAGGAAATATTTTTACAATCCCTCCATTGGCCTCAATGCCAGCCACCATCTGATTTTTCCATGGCAAGAAATAAATGAAATGAAATTCAAACACATTCAAATCATGCTCTTGCAATACCTCCTGCAAAAGCATTTCGGCGCCACCCCTGCCTAATGATTTAACAATATGTAAAACTTTTATCTTAGGCATTTTTTATTTTATTTAAACACAAGTGATCATAAATAATATCTGCAAAAAGAAAACCGTTATTGATTTTCAAGCCATTCTTTAAATTTAATAACTCCATCTTTTAATGATGTAGTTGGTAAATAATTAATCAAATTTTTTGCTTTGCTGATATCTGAAAAAGTAATGGGAACATCGCCGGGCTGTTCGGGTAATTTGTTTATTATTGCTTTTTTATCGAGAACAGTTTCTAAAGTATTTACCAATTCTGCAAGAGAAACGGCATGGCTGTTTCCTAAATTAATGATTTCGTAATTGGTTTTTTCATAATTCAAAGCCCCAATAATTCCTTGCACAATATCATCAATAAAGGTATAATCTCTTTGGGTATTTCCATCTCCAAAAAATGGAATTGTTTCATTATTTAATATCTTTTTACTAAAAGCATGTATGGCCAAATCGGGGCGTTGACGCGGACCAAATACAGTGAAAAATCGCAATCCAATAAATCGAATACCATACAAATGGCTGTACACATGCCCTAATAATTCACCAGAAATTTTGGTACTTGCATAAGGACTAATCGGATTTAATAATCCGTCTGATTCACGCCATGGAATATTTTTATTTATGCCATAAACACTGCTTGAAGATGCAAATACAAATTGCTTAATAGATTTCTTACGAGCAAATTCCAATAGATTTTGTGTACCCGCAACATTGGTTTGTTGATAGGCAATTGGGTTTTCTATTGAAGGCCTAACACCTGCTTTGGCTGCCAAATGTATGATTGCCTGATATGTTTCTGTTAAGTGTAAATCAATGGCATTGGCATCAACAATGTCTAATTCGTGAAAAATTAAATTAGGATGATTGATTACAGTAGATAAATTTTTCTGCTTTGTTTCTTTTGAATAAAACGAATCATAATTATCGACTACAGTTACATGATAATTATTTTTTAATAAATATTCTACCACATGACTACCAATAAATCCAGCACCTCCCGTAACAATAATGTGTTTATTTATGCTTTGCATGTTTCTAATTTGTTCTGACTACCTCTTAAATTTAAAAAACTCAACTTTCTTGATTTGGCTTTTTTTCTTTTTTGTCGCTATCACTTATATAGCTTGAATAATAGCCATAACCGTATTTGCGCTTGTAATAATAGTAGCCATATTTATAACCGAAATACCCGCTATTTTTTACGCCATTAAACAAGATTGAAACGTTTTTAAAAATACCCGTTTCACGCCATTCATTAATCTCTAAAACTTGTTCTTTAATGGTTTGATTAAAACGAGTAACGATTAGCGTTAGATCAGCCCATTTTCCCAAAATTTGTGCATCAGCAACAATACCATAAGGAGGCGAATCGATAACAACAATATCGTAATTTTCATCAAGATATTTTTTAAAACCCGCCATATATTTTGTTGAAATTAGTTCTTGTGGATTAGGCGGAACGGATCCAGAAGGGAAAAGGTCTAGTGTTTCTTTTTCTTCATCAATTACTTTTACCCTTATTTCTTCGATAGATTTTCTACCAGTGAGCATTGTTGAGATTCCTATTTTATTTTCGGCTATACCCAAAGCTTTAGAAATTTTTGGTCTTCTTAAATCGAACTCTAAAAGCGCCACTTTTTTTCCTTGTAATGAATAACTTTTGGCGATATTCATAGATAGGAATGATTTACCCTCACCACTTACATTTGAAGTAAGTAAAATATAGCTGGTTCTATTTTCATTAATTAAATAGAAATCCATGTTTGTTCTCAGTGTTCGTATTTGTTCACCAAACATAGAACGATTGTTTCCGCCAATTACAAAAGGAGATGATTCATCATACTGCACCAACTCTAGTTCTGCAATTATTGGAATAGTAGTTAGATTTTGAAGTTGTTTTTTGGAAATAATTTTCTTGTTTGTTATTTCCTTAACGATGGCAAATAAAATCGGCAATAACAATCCAACCAAAATGAAAGAAAACAAAATGGTTATTTTGGAAGGCTTTATGGTTGCTTTATTTTTTAGAGGAGGATAAATTACTTTTGAATCTACGGTAATTGATGCTTTTGCGATGAGTGCTTCCTCTCGTTTTTGTAAAAGGTTTGAATAAAGTGCTTCTTTGATGTTTTGGAAACGGGTTTTATCCATCAATTCTTTTTCTGTTAAAGGAATTTGACTTAATAAAGAGTTAGCCAATTTCATCTTTTCTTCATACATATTTTTGGATATTTGCAAATTATTTTTATAATTAAGCAATCCATTTTCCATATTTCTTTTTAAATCAGCCAGATTTTTGTCAATAAATTCAAGTGCTGGATTAGTTTCCTGTGCACTCATTGACAATTTATCGCGTTGCATGAGCATTTGTTGAAATTGAGAAAGTAAATTTTGTATTCCAGGACTTTCAATGCCAACAAATGACAAATCTGCATCTTTTAATTTGGGGTTGTTAATGTATGCTTCAACTGCTTTTATGGTGTTTTCTAAAATTTTTATTTTGATTAGTTCATTATCATAAGTCTGTGCATTTTTTAAATAAAGATCTCCATTTGTAGAGTTTCCAACCATCCCCCTTTCTGATTTAAATGAAGCAAGCGAATTTTCAATTGAATCCAACTCGTATCTTAAAGGATCCATTCTTTTTTCTATAAAATTTATGGCTTGCATAAAACCAAGCGACTTATCTTTCTTCATTGCCTCGCTATGCAACTTGGTTAATCCATTTAATATGTCGATAGCACGTTCGGCGGAAAAATCAGAGTAACTAACCGTTAATACATTACTTTCTCTTGACGTACCAACCATGAGGGAAGAACTTATTCCAAAAGCAACAACGAGTTTATTGTTGTTAAAACAATAAATTGGAGTGAAGCTGTTGAAATCTTTTAATTTGTGAATTACAATTTTCTGATTATTTAAAACAAAAGGCACATCCCAAATACCCTCACCTTCATTTTTTCCTGATACATAATGAAAGCTATTTTTTTTCGGCAAGATCGAAAAACTAATTTCTGGAGGATCTTGATTTAACAAATCCAATATCTCCCATTTTATTATGCCATAAAAATCCTTGTTTTTAAACCTGCCTTGAGAAACTGATTTATATTGCAACCCTAAATTTTCTACCAATTCTGCTGCTAATGACGGTGATTTAAAATATTCAATTCGATCGTTAAATGGATCCCTTGATGATCCCAAAAATACTTGCCCTAATGGAATTTCAGCTTTATCTTCTATGCTAATACTAGTAGATAAAGTGTATATCGGTGTAATGTATCTTAAATAAATACTTCCTAGTGCAAAACCCAACATCCCAAACAATAAAATAAATGGCCATAAT
>Ga0304730_1000328_pt1 | contig 41896 bp, 37 predicted proteins | sample M_130628_MF_Meta_FD_190474 | JGI IMG/M metagenome (GOLD analysis project Ga0304730, IMG submission 190474) | Freshwater microbial communities from Lake Montjoie, Canada to study carbon cycling - M_130628_MF_MetaG (v2) (version 2) | ecosystem: Environmental > Aquatic > Freshwater > Lake | place...
CCGAAAACAACGAGGCCGAAGACGCCCCCGCAATCGATCCGCTCTCCGGTCGGCGTGGCGCCTGGGTGGGCCATGCCCTGGCGGAGACTGCCGCTCGCCGTGGTGCGGCCGTCTATGGCGACGCCGACTGCATCGCCCGGGGCATCGAGGCAGCGATCCGTCGCCACGGTGACCGCTTGCTCACCAGAGACGCGGTGGCTCGGCTGATTGAATCGCTTCGTGCCGTGCAGCCCGCGGTCGTCGAGCAGGTGGTGCCCGGCGTACTCACGATCGCCCGCATTCACCGCACGCTGCAGTGCCTGCTCCGCGACGGCGTGCCGATCCGGCCGCTGGCCGAGGTGCTCGAAATCATGGCCGATCATGCCGCCGAGGCGGCTGATCCGGCGCAGTTGGCGGAAATCGTCCGGCGATCGCTGGCCCGATCGATCTGCCGTCGAGCCCGGGACCCGCGGGGAAGGCTCGTCGCTGTGCGGCTGGAAGGGGCTGCGATCGACGCGATCGTCGGCGGCTCAGGTCGTCTGCCCATCCCATTGATTGCAGAAGTACGGCGTGCCGTTCGCCCCGTCGTGGATCGGGGTGCGCGGCCCGTGGTGGTCGTGCCCGCAGCCTTTCGGCTCCAGGTCCGCGAGGCACTGTCCCGCCATCTCCCCGACGTGCAGGTGCTTGCGACAGAGGAACTGGCCGACGAGGAGCGGGTGGAAGTGTTTGCGAGTGTGGGAGGTGGCGAGGTGCTGCGGGCGGCGTGAGGCGGCCGCAGCAGTCTAGGTGGGCTGGATGGCCACGGGAAAAAACATTCAACGGAAAAACATTCAGGCAGGTGCCGGCTTCTGGTCGATGATGAGAAGTTCGGCGGTGCTGGTCGGTGTCGGATACAGGCGAGTGCGGAGTGTCGGGATGCACCAGGATGGTGCGTCTCCGGCGTGAAGACAAGAAGTTCGTGGCGTGGCGGCAGCGCTGAACCGCGGCTTTGCAGGTAAGGCCCTTTCAAGGAGGATGACGTGGCGAACTATGCGTCCCAGCCGTCGGCTGAGGAGATGCTCGAGATCTGGACGACCTTCAAGGCCGACCAGTCGAACGAGACACTCCGGAACCGGCTCATCGAGATCTTTCTGCCGCTGGTCAAATACAACGGCGAACGGATCTGGTCCCGCCTACCCGACGGCGTCGAACTTGACGATCTTGTGTCAGCCGGCACGTTCGGCCTCATGGACGCGATCGATGCCTTCGACATGTCTCGCGGTGTGAAGTTCGAGACCTACTGCGTACCGCGAATTCGCGGAGCGATGCTCGACGAACTGCGGACCATGGACTGGGTGCCACGTCTCGTCCGATCGAAAGCCAGCAAGCTCAACGAAGCGGTCAAGACGCTCGAGGCCAGGCTGGGGCGTGCCCCGGCCGATGCCGAGGTCGCGGCCCACATGGGGCTGTCGCACGAGGAGTTCGAAAAACACCTCGTCGATGCCAATGCTGTGAGCCTCGTGAGCCTCAACAAGAAGTGGTGCGAGACCGACAGTTCGAAGGACGTCCGGGAGATCGACATCCTGGAGGACAAGAAGGGTGAAGATCCGACGCGGCGGATTCAAAAATCCGACCTGATGCGGCTGGTCACCAAGGGACTCAACCGCAACGAACGTCTCATCATCATCCTCTACTATTACGAGGAGTTGACGATGAAGGAGATCGGCGCGACGCTCGATCTCTCCGAGAGCCGCGTCAGCCAGATGCATTCGGCCATCGTGGAGCGTCTCCAGAATCAGCTTGATCGGCGGAAGGTGGAATTTGCGCTGAGTTGATCGGCCGTGTCGATGGTTTGGCCGGCCACAGGCTGGCAGTCTAGGCAGGATGCGGGCCCTTGGGGCCCGCAAAATGCGAAAAACAAGCCGGAAAAAATTTTCCTGAAGTTTTGAATCGCGGTTGGTCGATGAGAGAAGGTTGGTCGCGGCGACCGCACGGGTGATTCCGTCCGGCCGCTGTCCGGCGACTGGTGTCGCCGGAACGCGGAAGCGCGGCAACAATAGCGATGAGATCAGTCAGTCAGAAAGGAACAGGCAGCCGCGAACCCCGACACTCGCCATGAACCCGAGAACCTTCCGGCCGGCAACGGCGTAGAAGCGGACATGTCGGGGGTGCATTGGGGATTCGAAACGCGGTACGCCGGTTTCGCTACAGGAGAGCCAACATGAACATCTGGGGTGTCACGTCGACGCAGGGATCGCAGGGGCTGAACGCCTTGAAGGGTGTCGAGGCCGCACAGGCCGCTGATGGCACTCAGGCCGCCATGCAGCAGGGTGTGTCGGAGGTGCACGATTCGGTGACGCTGTCGGTCGATGCGGTGCGGTCTGCGGAATCGACCGGCGACATTCGCTTCGATCGCGTCAACGCGATCCGGGCGGCGATTGCCGACGGTTCGTACGACACGCCTGAGAAACTCGACCTGGCGCTCGACCGCCTGCTCGATCGCCTCAGCGGCTGAGTCAGTCGCCCTCTGATCTGAAATACTGTCCAAGCAACAGCCGGTCCGGCAACGGACCGGCTGTTGGCGTTTGCTGACATCCGCCGCGGGGCAGGCTAGACTCAGGGGGGCGGTAATCCCTCAGAGAGCGCGTATGGCTATCGCATCCGACTTTTCACTCGGCAAGGTTGACGTCGCGCTGACGCCGCGCGAGCGGTTCGCGGAGTTTCTCCAGACCCGTGGCAAGCGGATCACGCGGCAGCGGCAGGTGATCGTCGACCACGTCAGCAGCCATCACGAGCATTTCGATGCGGAGCAGCTCCTGGCCGGGCTCCGCCAGACGCCAGAGGGGGCGAAGGCGAGTCGCCCCACCGTCTACCGCACGCTCACAGAGATGGTGGATGCGGGCCTGCTGCGCAAGATGGTGCTCGGAGGTCGGGCCGTCTATGAGCACGACTACGGCTACCCTCAGCACGACCATCTCCACTGCACGTCGTGCCAGAAGCTGATCGAATTCTCCAGCGACGATCTCGCCAGGATCTGCGACGCGGTCGCCGGCCAGCACCAGTTTCGTGCACGGAGCCACCGGCTGATCATCTCCGGCCTGTGTGCCGACTGCCGCAGCAATCGCAGCAAGTCGCGACATCAGGACCGGGTGTGACCTCTCACACTCGCAGTGCCGATTCGGCGGCACGCGTCGGGCACTCGGCGAGCGCCGCCCGCACCGGACCGGCGATGAATTCCTCCACCTGGGCCGCCGCTCGGCCGGCCAGGCCGGGCACGTCCATCGCCTGCACCAGATCGATGCCCGCGAAGAGCGGATCGGCTGCCAGCCGCTCGACCATGTCGTTGTCGTGTCCCTCACGCATCCGCGCCGTGGTGGCGTGGCTGTGACGGCGGAGCGCCTCGTGAAGCTCCTGCCGGTCGCCGCCAGCCTTCGAGGCGGCCATCAGCAGCCGCTCGCTGGCGAGGAAGGGGAGGTGGTGTTCCAGGTTGCGTCGGATGGCACCCGGCAGCACGACCAGTCCACCGGCGATGTTGGCATAGATCACGAGTTGCGCATCCGTGGCAAGGAACGCCTGCGGGAGCACCAGCCGCCGCGGAGCGGAGTCGTCGAGCGTCCGCTCGAACCACTGCACCGCCGCCGTCTGGCTGGTGGTCGCCGTGAACCCCATGACAAACCGTGCCAGTCCGCACATCCGTTCGGCCCGCATCGGGTTTCGCTTGTAAGGCATCGCGGAGGAGCCGACCTGATCCGCCTCGAAAGGTTCCTCGAGTTCTGCCCATGCTGCGGCCAGCCGAAGGTCATTGCCGGCCTTGTGGGTCGATTCCGAGATGCCCGCAAGCACCGACACGACCTGCGAATCGACCTTTCGCGAATAGGTCTGTCCGGTCACGTCGTAGGAGCGGTCGAAGCCGAGCTTCCGTGACACGATCTCGTCGAGCCGGCGGACCTTGGCGTGATCGCCCTCGAAGAGTTCGAGGAAGCTGGCCTGTGTGCCGGTCGTGCCCTTCACGCCACGTCCGCGAAGGAGTCGCCGGCGGTGCAAGACCTCCTCCAGATCAAGGAGCAAATCATGGATCCAGAGACAGATCCGCTTGCCGATCGTGGTGGGCTGCGCGGGCTGCAGGTGGGTGCGGCCCAGGCAGACCAGATCACGGGTCTCCAGGGCGCGGTCCGCCAGTCGCTCGATCACCACGGCCAGTCGGGACGCCACGAGATCGAGCGAATCCCGCATCAGGATCAGATCCGTGTTGTCGGTTACATAGGCGCTCGTCGCCCCGAGGTGGAGGATGGGGCGGGCCAGTGGGCAGGCATCGCCAAAGGTGTGGAGATGCGCGAACACATCGTGACGCATCTTCCGCTCGTAGTCGGCCGCCTTCGCGAAATCGATCGGCTCAAGATGAGCCCGCATCTCGGCGAGTTGTGCTGGCGAGATCGGCAGACCCAGTTCGGCTTCCGCCTCTGCCAGCGCCAGCCACGTCTGCCGCCAGAGTTTGTAGCGGTGGTTGTCGCTCCAGAGCCGTGACATCTCGGCCGAGGCATAGCGTGAGGCAAGCGGGTTGTCCCAGCGGTCGCGGGGATCGGTGAGGGAATCGGAATTCACGAGGGGCTCCTGGGGCGGATGCTGTCAGCGTTGGCGGTGTTGGGGGGCGGGCGTCTCGCGACGCGGACTGGCTGCGGCTGCCGCCTGCCGGCTCATCTTGCAGAAGAGCCGCTCCAAGGCCAGCCGGGCGCGCAGACCCCGCGAGGCATCGCTCTTGAGCGCGAGGTCGAGGTCCAGGAGCCTCCCGGGAAGCTGCCGGGCCCGTCGTGGTCCGAGTTGTCCGAGCGACTCGCGGGCCTGTGCCAGCGCTTTCGGCCAGGCAGCCACGCCTGCCTCCCGAAGCGCCTGTTCGATGCCCGCGGGGCGGCCGCCCGCTGCCGGAAGGGCAAGCAGCCGGGCTGCCGTGGAGAGTCGGCGCACCACCGAGGCGATCTGTGCGCTGATGCCAATGGGGTTTTCGCCGGCGGCAAGGAGCGAGGCCAGTTGGGTGACGGCCTCGCGGGCATCGCCCGTGGCGGCGGCGTCGATCATGCCCCAGGCGGTCCGCTCCAGCGGGCTGCCTGCAAAGTCGTCGATCGCTTCCGGCTGAATGGCTGTTTTCTTGGCGGCCGGATCGGTGGCGGCGGCGAGGCGGGCCAGAGCCTGGTCGACCTGGCCGAGGTTGTTGCCGAGCCGCTCCAGCAGTCGTTGCGCTGTGGCGGCGGCCAACTGGATGCCGTGTCGCGACTGTGACCACTGGCGTACCCAGGCCGCCAGATTGGCACGCGGCGGGATTGAGACATCGATGATGAGGCCGTGTTTGGCGACCGCCTTGGCGAGACGGGTGTTCGCTGGCAGGCTCTTCACCTCCAGGATCACGAGTCCACGGCCGCCAGCGGCGCTGCGTGGAGAACCGGCGAGCATCTCAAGCCTTTCGCGGGCCGCGGTTACAAAGCCGTCGGCACTCCGCACGACGGCCGCGCGAGTGGCGCCTGCAAAGAGCGGCACCGTGGCAGCCTCATCGAAGACATCGCGGGGATCCGGATCAGCGTCACCGGCGAATTCCCGCCATGCCCACGACCGGTCGGCCTCGTCAGGACAAAGGTGATCGCGGAGCAGGGTGAGCATGTGGCCCACCAGGAACGGCTCGTCTCCAACCAAGGCGACCAGCGACGGCGACCCGAGCGACCAGTCGGCCGGCTGTTGGAGGATATCGAGGGCACTGGCGGCGTCGGGCACTGACGGCTCTCCACGGGAAAGCCGTCAGTGTAGCGGGTTGTGGGACGTGCCCGGCGTGAGGGGGACAGGGCCCCACGCGGCAGGCCTGGATGGCCGTTTCAGCGCCAGTGGGCGGAGGCCCGCCAAGCGACTCGCTGTGGACAGGCTGCCGCCTGTCAGGTGGGGCAGGATGCCGATGTGTCGCGGAAAGCAGCTACTGCCCTGCGGGCAGCGTGCGGACGCCACCGAGACGGCCGACGACACGAGAGGTCGACACGGTGACGGGCTCCGGGCTCGTGGCCGCACCCAGATTGCCGGCGGCATCGGTGACCTCGACACGGAGATAGACGCGGGCCGGCGTCGCACGGTCCGGTTGCCAACGGTATTCGCCCTGGTTGTCGACCGCAGTGGCGATCGTGGCCCAAGGGCCTTCCGCGTTTGGCGAATAGAAAAGTCGGGTTGTTTTTGGTGCGGGCAGCTGATCGCGGGACGTGTAGCGGATCACAATGCCGCTGGCTTCGCCCTCGGATACGCGGGTGGCAGTGAGAAGTTCCACATGAGGCGGATCTTCGTCGATGCCGATCCAGCTTTCGGCTGTCTCCCCCGGCCGCGGTCCAGTGCCGGCATCCGCCGCGGCCGGCAGGATCTCGAGCCGAAAACCGTAGAGGCCTGCCGCCGGCAGTGTCACGGCGATGGGGCTCTTGTCGTCGTCATCCACCGCAGCCTTCTGCCAGGAGATGCCGCCGTCACGTGTGCTCCAGAGTTCAACCCTCAGGGGCGTGGCGTTCGGTCGTTCAGCCGGCATTTCGTAATCCCAGGCAAAGCGGCGGGATCGGGAAAGCTGCAGCGGCCGACCGCGGTACTCCAGTGGCTGTGGTTCACCGGAAAGCTGGGAGGGCATCTGGGCGGGCAGTCCAGCGGCTGTCGAGGCCAGCAGGCTACGGCCTCCTGTGGGATCTGTGGCACTCTTGGCCAGCACGCTCGGCGGTTCACTCCTGCTGCGGCCGACATCCATAGGGCCAGTTGCGACCTGACTCCGCGGCTGTTCCGCCGACCAAGCGGCGGCGGTTTCGGCCGTCCAACCGCCGGTCGCCGAGGAAGCCTGTGTGACCGGTCGAGGCATGCGCGAAAGGGCCGCGTCGGAGGGCTGCTCTTGCGTGGGCAGGCTGGGGGCACCCAGTTCCTGAGCCAATGCGGTCTGATCAATATTGGGATCGGTCGACTCCATCGTGAACTGTCGCACGGTCTGGTTGCCAGCGGAGTCTGACACGGTGATCCGCGCCGTCAGTGCGTCGACCTTCTCGCCCGCCCACCAGATCTCTTCACCGACAAGATGGGCCGGAGACTCACGGGAGAGCACGCCCTCGGCAGCGACGGTCTTCCAGCCCTGGGCGTCGGCTGTGCGGTATTCGAGTTTCAGAGATTCCATGCGGATGGAATCGTCGATGGCGGCATATCGGCAGAGGATCTCGCCATCGGCTCCCTTCCACACACGGGCGGCGAGCCGCGGGCCGGCAGCATCGACGAGCACCCGCATGTCGGGGCCCTCGCCGCCGCGTGTCCGTCCCTTGCGATCGATGGACCGCAGACGAAACCAATACTCGCCATCTGCTCCGGCTTGGTAGGTGAAGGTGCCAGCCGAGGGGGCGACCTCCCCGGCAGCCTCCCAGCTGCCGCCCAGATCCTTCGAAACGCTCAGCGACACTCGAAGCGGCGTTGCGTCGGCGTCCTGAGCTGCGGGCAGTCGAAAGGGGATCGAAAACGTGCGATGTTTGGTCCGCACCAGTTCCGGGAGTCGTGCCTGTTCGGCAGGGACTTCGGCACCGACTGCGAGTGGAGCCAGACTGCCCAGAGCGGCCCACACGACGGCGAGGGCCATCGCCATCTCCGGCAGCGGAAAGAGGTGCCGTGGCCGGCGGCAACGGTGGAACGGTGGGCGGTATGGTGGCGAGCGACGTGCCATGTCGGGAAAATCGGCCATCCAGCGCGGAAAGTCGCGTTTTTTCGTCACAAGCAGGAAAACCGGTCGGTTTTGAGGCAAGAGACATTGCCATTGCCATAGCCTGTAGGGCCTGCGAAAAGTGGGGGGGATCTTTCTGGACCCCATGTGCGACCGGCGGCCATAATGCAATCGAAGCGCTGGAAAACGTCGGCGTTCTCCAGGAACGCCGTGCCTCCTTCCGGGTGAACATCCTCCGCGACAGGATCGTGTGCCGTGCAAGCGTATCTGATCAGTGCCCTCCTGCTCGGTCTCTTTGTAGCCCTCGGGATCGCTGCGATCGTCGCAGTCCGCTCGTGGTGGCTCGAGCCAGAGACCGATCATGGCGATTGGGAAAACTCTCTTGTCGGCTACAAAAATCTGCGGGACAAGGGTGAGCTAAGCGAAGAGGAATACCGAAAAATATCTACGCTCGTCGAGCCGCACGTGCGGACCGATGCGAAGGAATCCAATCGCCAGCAGGGGTTGGGCATCTCGTAGTGCGCCGAAACGCTCAGAGCGACACAAGCCCGTGGTGAACGGGCGGGAAAAGACCCTCGAGGAATTGAAGCATGCCATCAGGGAAAGATGTCGGCGGGCTGGGACGCCGTGGTGCTGGCGGAACGACGAAGAAGAATGCCTTCTGTTCGTTCTGTCGAAAGAGCTACCGCGATGTCGGTCCGTTGGTCGAGGGACCGGGCGACGTCTATATCTGCGGCGAGTGCATCGATCTCTGCCAGTCGATCCTGGATCAGGAGAAGCGGCGACGCGGGACGAGCAAGCAGCTCTTCACCACCATTCCGTCGCCCCGGGAGATCGTCGGCCACCTCGATCAATATGTGATTGGCCAGCAGCATGCCAAGCGGGTGCTCGCAGTTGCCGTCCATAGTCACTACAAGCGTCTCAATCTGGGCAGCGAGGGCGGAGACGTCGAAGTCGACAAGTCCAACATCCTGATGCTCGGCCCCACCGGTTCGGGCAAGACCCTGCTGGCCCGCACGCTGGCGAAGATCCTCGACGTGCCGTTTGCCATTGGCGATGCGACCACGCTCACCGAGGCGGGCTACGTTGGTGAGGACGTCGAAAACCTTCTCCTCAAACTGCTGAATGCCGCCGATTTCGACATCGAGGCGGCCCAGCGGGGCGTGCTCTACATCGACGAGATCGACAAGATCGGTAAGACAAGCCAAAACGTCTCCATCACCAGGGACGTCTCCGGTGAGGGCGTGCAGCAGGCGCTCCTCAAGATGCTCGAAGGCACCGTGGCCAATGTGCCGCCGCAGGGCGGCCGCAAGCATCCTGAGCAGCAGTACATTCAGATCGACACGTCGAACATCCTCTTCATCTGCGGAGGAACGTTCGTAGGCATCGACAAGATCATCGCCCGGCGACTCGGCAAGCGGACGATTGGCTTTGGTCAGCCCAGTGGCTACCGTGGCGACGCCGACCTTTCGGAGCTGTTGCCACAGGTGGATTCCGATGACATTCTCGAATTCGGTCTGATTCCGGAACTCGTCGGCCGGTTGCCGGTGATCTCGTCGTTGCAACCGCTCGACGAGACGGCTCTGGTGAAGGTGCTCAAGGAGCCGAAGAATGCCCTCGTGAAGCAGTATCAGAAGCTCTTCGGAGTCGAGAACTGCAAGCTCGAGTTTACCGACGAAGCGCTCGTGGCGATCTCCCGCCGGGCAATGCGGAAGGAGACCGGAGCCCGTGGCCTGCGGTCGATCATGGAGGACGTGATGCTCGACATCATGTTCGATCTGCCGGAGAACAACGGCAGCACCTACGTGATCAACGAGCGGAACGTCGCGGGAACCGAACCAGTGGTGCCGGCCCGCGAGGCGGCCAGGCACAAGAGCGCGTAAGCGAGAACGCCTACGCGGCTCGACGGGACGTTCGCTCAGCGGGCTGCTGCGCGAGCATCGCCCCACTGCCGCATGACCTTCAGGACGTTGGAGAACTGATCGGTCCACAACTCGACGCCACGCCGCTGTTTGCACCTTCGCCAGTCGCCGCTGCGCACGATTGGATCGATCGCCTCCGCTGATCGGGCGGCGACCACCCACGTGGAGGGCAGCTTGCCCCGCTTCGCCTCCTCCTCGGGGATCTCGATGTCATCCTGCACGAACGCCTCTAGCTCCAGTGCAGCCGCGAGGTTTGCGATGACGGGCTCCAGATCGACGAAGACATTCGAAATGTGGAAGACGAGCAGGCCGTCCTCCCGGAGCGCCTGCAGGTATTCGGTGACGGCCTCCGCCGTCAGCAGATGGACGGGAATGGCGTCGCTTGAGAAGGCATCCAGCACGATCATTCCATAGCGTGCCGACTCGGCCTTCTGCAGTCGCAGCCTCGCGTCGCCGATGATGACCCGCATTTCCGCGCCACGGCCGCGGGCATCGGCCAGAAACGTGAACGGTCCATCCCCGTCGGCCACCCGCTCTACGGCCTCATCAATCTCGTAGAAGTCGTAACGATTCCCCTTTTCAGCGTAGGCGGCGAGCGATCCGACCCCGAGGCCGACCACAGCGACATCGGTGGCGGCAGGCGTCCCTCGGCTGGCAAACATCACGCGGCCAACCGGTCCATTCAAAAAGTAGTAGCAGAGTGGAATTCGGCGAACCCGGGGGTCATCGGAGATCATCTGGGCGCCGTGGCTCGTGCGGCCATGAACAAGTTCGGCGGTTTTTCCTCCCGTGCCGATGACCACGTTGAAATCGCCGAAGAAGGTCCTCTCACGAAGGAGTATTCTGCTCGACTTCTCTGAAAAATAGATGTTCCATGTAAGCCCCGCCAGCACGATCCCGGCGACGGCAAGCCGGGCAATGCTTTCACCATGGCGGAGGTGGAGGCGAGGAGTCGCTGGCACGGCGAGCAGTGCCAGCGTTGCCACGATTGCCAGCGGATATTCCGCCTGCCAGTTGAACAGGAGCGGAGCGACCAGGACGCAGAAGCCGCTGCCGACCAGGCCGCCGAGCGAGATCACGGTGTAATACTCGGTGAGCCGTTCGGCATCCGGACGGGTAGCGGCCAACTGGCCGTGGAGGGCGGTGGCTCCCGTGGCCAGCAGCAGGCTATGCAGGAGGAGGTCGATCGCTTCGTACCCCACGAGGAAAGCCCGCCAGGCGACGACGATGGCGCAGACGATGAATGCCAGGCCAGCCCAGCGGGTGACGACCGCCGACCAGCGATCGTGCGAGAAGGCCACCACGAAGGAGGCGAGATACAGGGCCAGCGGCACGATCCAGAGCAGCGGCATCGGGGCGATTTCTCTGGTCAGATGCGTGGTCGTCCCCATCAGGAGCATGCAGGGGAACATCGAGAGGAGGAGCCAGCGCACGAGTGGCTGCTGTGGCGCGGCCGCAGGTCGATCAAGATCGACCGCTTCGCCCGTCATGGCCGCGGCGGCCGTCCTCCCCCGCCAGCAGGCCACACCACTCGCGGCGACAAGCACCATCACTGCGGCGGAAGCGATCGTGAGCCAGTGCCCCTGGGTTGAAAGCGGCAGCCACGGTTCGACAACGAATGGGAAGGCGATCAGGCCAACGAGGCTCCCCAGATTGCTGGCCGCGAACAGCGGATACGGATTCTGCTGCGTGCCTGACCGGGCAAACCAAGCCTGGAGCAAAGGAGATGTTGCAGAGAGCACGAAGAAGATGCCACCAACGGATTGAATCAGGTCGACCACGACGCTCCACGAAGGATGCACGGCAGGCCCAGGCACGCCTGCGGTGACGATTGACACGGGCAACGTCAGGCATGCAGCGGCCATCAGTCCGCCGTGTGTCGCGAGTTGGCCTGGCAGGGAGAACCGTTGGAGGCAGTGGGCATAGAGGTAGCCGGCGAGCAGCACGGCCTGGAAGAAGAACATGCAGGCATTCCAGACCGCCGGCGACCCGCCGTACCACGGGGTCAGGGACTTTCCCGCGAACGGCTCCAGAAGGAAAATGGTCGCCGCATTGAGGAACAGCGTCAGCAGGACAAGCACCGTCGGGCTCCAAGGAACGAGAGTGAGACGCCTTTTGAACGGCTGTCAAGGACTTTCCATGGGAACGTTCAGAAGATGCCGAGTTGGTCGCGGGCGGCGTCGGTCATGCGGTCGGGCGTCCAGGGCGGGTCCATCACGATCCGCACCTCGACAGCCGCGATCGACTCGCGGCTGCCCACCGCCCGCTTCGTGTCGGCGATCAACTGCGGGCCCGCCGGGCAGGCGGGGCTCGTCATCGTCATGTCGATAGACACGTGCTGCTTGCCAGGGGCATCGGCCGATGGCGAGAGCGTGACGCCGTAGATCAGCCCCAGGTCAACGATGTTGACGAACAGCTCAGGATCCTTCACCTCCTTGAGCCACTCGCGGACAGCTTCTTCGCTGGGCGCGCCGTCCGTCACAGCCGCCGTCGCGGCACCCGTTGCGGCAACAGGTGCAGGCATCCCTGCTGCCAGCACCGGCGAGCCGGCGGATGCTGGTGGCGCTGGGGAGGCCTCGGCTGCTGCGGCGGTGTTGGTCGGGGCGTAGCTGCGGAAGTCGGCCGCCTGGTTGTTGGGGCCGGGCGTGGACCCCGGGCCAGAACCCAGTGCCACCCACACGCCGCCGTCTTCCACCTTCACGGCGTGCGCCCGCGTCGGTCGCACGGCGGGCATCGAGAGCGCGGCACCTGTGCGGATATCGAACTTTGCCCCGTGCCGTGGACAGGCGATCTTGTAGCCGGTGAGTTCACCGTCGACGAGCGGGCCGCCGTCGTGCGTACAGACATCGTCGATGGCGTAGAAACGGCCTTCCACGTGGAAGAGTGCGACCACCTCCCCGTCCACTTCAACGAGCATTTTGCCCGGATCGGCAATCTCCGACAGGTCGGCCACACGGGTGAAGTCGGGCATGGTGGGGCTCCAAAAAAGGGCAGCGAACCGCCGCCGGGAAAATGCAACTGGGAACCGCAGCTAGGAGATGCGGCGAATGCGGCTGCCGATCGCCCGGGCGAGTGCCTCGCGGACGGGCAGGATCGTGATTCGATCGAATACCTGCTGGAAGAACCCGGCGACCACCAGTCGGGCAGCTTCGTCGGCGGAGAGGCCGCGGGCCTGAGCGTAGAAGATCTGCTCTTCGTCGACCCGGCCACTCGTGGCACCGTGCGTGCAACGGACGTCGTCGGCCTCGATCTCGAGGCCGGGAATGGAGTCGGCGCGGGCCTCGCGCGAGAGCATGAGATTGTCGTTTCGCTGGTAGCCGTCGGTCTTCTGCGCGGCCTTGTCCACCTTGATCATGCCTCGCCAGACGAGCCGGGAGCGGTCTTGGAGACCGCCCTTGTAGAGCAGGTCACTTCGGCAGCCAGGGGCCTCGTGGTGCTGGAGCGTGTTGTAGACCAACTGCTGGCGACCCTCAGTGAACATCACACCGTTGACCTGGGCCGATGCGCCTCGGCCAACGAGCGCCACGTCCTGAGCGACCTGAGAGAGCCGGCTGCCAAGCGCTCCAAGCGTCCACTGCAACCGGCCTTGCTCATGTACCACGGCCTTCTGACGCGCGAAGTGCCAGACGCCCGTGCTCCAGTTCTGCAGGTTGACCATCCGGAGGAAGGCGTTGCGTCCAACGACGATCTCCGTGCCGCCGCAATGAAAGCCCGACCCAGGGGAGGCGGCGCCACCGCCGCCGGCCGTCTCCGTGAGCACCGTCGCCTCCGCACCGTCACCGAGCACGACGAGCACATGCGAGGTGTCGACGCCGCCTTCGCCGAGTCCTGAGAGCACGTGCAGCGGCTCGTTGATTTTCACGCCGGGAGGCACGTAGAGCACCGTGCTTGCCGTATGGAATGCCGCGTGCAACGCCGCAAACCAGTCGCACTGCGAGTCGATCACGGAGAACCAGTGCCGCTGGAATAGATCGGCATGCTCGGCGAGCAGTCGGTCAGCCGAACCAAACAACACTCCACGGGCAGCGAGGGCCGGATCGAGTTCCTCGCTGAGCACATGGCCATCAAGGGAGAGCAGGCGTCCTGCGAGCGGCGTACTGTTGCCAGCTGCCTGCGGGGAATCGTCGAAGAACGCATCGCCGGAAGACCGGCCACCCGCCAGACATTCCGCGAGCAGGCCCGTCGGGATGGTCGCGTCGGAGTTCGGACGCCGCCGCAGGCCCCAGGCCTTGGGCTTGAAGAGGCGGATGTCGGTCCGCATCCAGTTCTCGTCTCGCCGGTCGGGCAGGGGGAGCGATTCGAGCCGGTCGAAGGCCGCCCGGCGGCGGTCGATCACCCAGGCGGGAGCCACCCCACCCGGGTGCTGATCGGCAAGCAGTTGCTCGAGCGATGCGCGGTCGAAGGTGGCGGGCAGGGCAGTGGCTGAGGGTGTGGTCATGGGTGTGGAGATCATGGAAGTCGGGTCACCCCACCGAGCCTTCCATCTGCAGTTCGATGAGCCGATTCATCTCCACGGCATACTCCATCGGCAGTTCCTTCACGAGCGGCTCGATGAAGCCGCCCACGATCATCGTGCTCGCCTCCGCCTCGGTCAGCCCGCGGCTGGTGAGGTAGAAGAGTTGCTCCTCGCCGATCTTGGAGACGCTCGCCTCGTGGCCGATGGAGACGTCCTGTTCCTCGATCTCGATATACGGATAGGTGTCGCTCCGGCTCCTGTCGTCGAGGATCAGGGCATCGCAGACAACGCTCGACCGGCTCTTACGAGCACCCGGCTCAACGCGGACCAGTCCGCGATAGCTGGCCCGGCCGCCGTTCTTTGAGATGCTCTTGGAGACGATCCGGCCGGACGTGTTGGGGGCGGCGTGGACGAGTTTCGCGCCGGCGTCCTGATGCTGGCCCGCCGAGGCAAATGCGATCGAGAGGATTTCGCCACGGGCACCGGGCTCCATCATGTAGACCGCCGGGTATTTCATCGTCAGGTGGCTGCCGAGATTGCCGTCGATCCACTCCATCATCGCTCCCTCGTAGGCCATGGCCCGCTTGGTGACGAGGTTGTAGATGTTGTTGGCCCAGTTTTGGATCGTGGTGTAGCGGCAGCGACCATGTTTCTTGACGACGATCTCGACCACTGCCGAGTGGAGGCTTTCGGTGGAGTACATCGGCGCTGTGCAGCCCTCGACGTAGTGCACCTGGGCGCCCTCATCGACGATGATCAGCGTCCGCTCGAACTGCCCCATGCTTTCGGCATTGATGCGGAAGTAGGCCTGCAGCGGGAATTCGATCTTCACGCCCTTGGGCACGTAGATGAACGAACCGCCCGACCAGACGGCCGAGTTGAGGGCGGCGAACTTGTTGTCGGTCGGCGGGATGATCCGGCCGAAATACTCGCGGAGCAGGTCGGGGTGTTCGCGGACGGCGGTGTCTGTGTCGGTGAAGATCACGCCCTGTTTCGACAGATCCTCCTGCAGGGATCCGTAGACCACCTCGCTCTCGAACTGCGCCTTCACGCCCGAGAGAAACTTTCGCTCGGCCTCTGGGATGCCGAGTCGGTCGAAAGTCTTCTTGATGGCATCGGGCACCTCCTCCCAGGTCTTCCCCTGCTGCTCGGCTGGCTTCAGGTAGTAGAAGATGTCCTGGAAATCGACAGCGATATCGCCACCCCAGTGAGGCATTGGCTTCGAGTTGAAGATTTCCAGCGACTTGAGCCGGAAGTCACGCATCCATGCCGGCTCCCGCTTCATCTCCGAGATTTGCGACACGATGCTCGCATCGATGCCGCGACGGGCCTTGAAGACGGCCGGGGAGTCGGTGCGGAAGTCGTACTTGTTGATTTCGCCGATGGCGTCGCCAGTACCGACCGCGATCGTGCTGGAATCGCCCGCGGAGGGATGAAGACCGGTAGCCATGGTGTGTTCCTTTTCGTGTCGGGCGCTCGTAACAGTGGATGAAATTCAGGTGGTGACGGGTTGGGCCGGGTGGGATTCGCTGGCGCTGTTTGAATCCTGCATCGAACGTTCCGCGGCCGCAGCCTCGGGATAGGCTGCACGGATCCGCTCGTAGCCTCGCTTGTGCAGTTCGGCGGCCAGCTCCGGCCCGCCAGACTCGACGATCCGACCGCCGAGCATCACGTGCGTTCGGAGTGGAATGTTGTGTTCGAGCAGTTGCTCGTGGTGCGTGATGATCAGGATTCCCATCTCGGCACCGCCGATTCGGGCGATGCTTTGGCTGGCGAGCCGAACGGCGTCGGCGTCGAGGCCGCTGTCAGTCTCATCGAGAATCGCGAACTTCGGGCGGAGCATCGCGAGCTGGAGGATCTCAGCCCGCTTCATCTCGCCGCCCGAAAAACCATCGTTGACATACCGCCGAGCAAACTCAGTGTCGATCGAGAGATCTGCCATCTTTGCCTTGAGTTCGCTGCGGAAATCCCGCATCGGCATCAGTTCCTGTCCCTCTTTGCGTTCCGGATTACGCACGTTCGTGACCGCGTGTCGGAGGAAGTCGGCCAACCGCACGCCGGGGATCGACATCGGCCGCTGGAAGGCCAGGAAGACACCTGCACGGGCCCGCTGGTCTGGCTCCATCGCGAGCAGATCATGTCGCGTGCCGTCGGCCTCCACCAATTCGATCGAGCCGGCCGTGACCTCGTAGGACGGATGGCCCATGATGCAGTAGCCCAGCGTGCTCTTGCCGGATCCGTTGGGGCCCATCAGCGCGTGGATTTCTCCGCGGCCAATCTCCAGGTCGACTCCCTTGAGGATCTCCTGGCCGTCCACGGCGGCGTGCAGCCCGGTGATGACGAGTTTTTCCTGCGAATGGGCGGTCATCAGTTTTCCTTTTGAGTTTTCTTCGGGGTAGCTGTCGTTCAGGACTGCACCTTTTGATGGTCGAACACGAGACTGCCATCGGCAACTGGCGACACGACATAGCCGGAATGGTGGGGGACGGGAAGTTCGTCGTCGACCTTGCCCACGCTGCCTGTCCGCTTGGCGATCCGCTGTCCCTGAATTTTGTCCTGGATACGCATGAGACCTTCGAGCAGGCTTTCTGGACGGGGCGGACAGCCGGGCACATAGACGTCGACAGGCACGACAAGATCGACGCCCTTCACCACGTGGTAGCCCCATTTGAAATAGGGGCCGCCGCCGGTCGTGCAAGCGCCCATGGCGATCACATATTTCGGATCGGGCATGAGGTTGTAGAGGCGACGGACGCGGCTGGCCATTTTGTAGGTGACGGTGCCGGCAACGATCATCAGATCGGCCTGTCGAGGGGTGGCACGGAAGGCGCCAGCACCAAACCGGTCGAGATCGTATCGACTCGCACCGGCAGCCATCATCTCAATCGCGCAGCAGGCGAGACCAAACGTCATCGGCCAGATGCTCGACTGCCGGGCCCAGTTGATGGCCTGTTCGACAGTCGTCAGGACCATGTTCTCCTCGAAACGACCCTCGATCCATGGTGTCGGATTGACTTGGGGCTGTGTCATGGTGGCAACTCCTACTGTGGGGTGGGCGGGTGTGGTGGCGAGGTGGAATGTGGCAGAGGCCGTTCGGCATTCAATGCTTCAGCCCGGCTTGTTGCAAGTGGCAGTGTTTGCCGACAGGAATTCGTCGCCGACTGCGGTGAATCGGCAACAGGCTGCCCCATCGAGCCGGCATTCGGTCAGTTGCACCGTGGAACCGACGAGTTCCTGCAGCATCAGCCGTTCGGCAGCGCAAATGCCACGATCCTGCTCTGCCAGTTCAGGGAAGGGACAGGTGTAGCTTGTGAGCACCGACAGGCCATCGGCAACAGTGGCCTCGCACGCAGTGCCTGAGTGCCCAACCTCGCAGGAAATCTGTCGGTCACGCAGGACTTTCGCGATCTGCTCCAGACGCTGCCCAGGCGTATCGCCCGACACTTCATTGCGGTACATACCTGCCATGGCTGAGCCAATCCGCGAGATCAGGCCCCGGCGAACGGCTGGTTCGCGGACACTCCGAATCTCGTTCCAGAGCACCACCGCCAGATCTCGGAAATTGTCGCCACCGCTCCGGCGGCCCTTCTCCGTCAGACTGTAGACATGCGAGGGCCGGCCACGCAGTCTGGGCGTGCCCGCGTGGCCAGAGTCGCCGGCAGTCTTCTCGCCGCCGGAAAGGGTGGTTCTGCCGACCAGACCGGCCCGCATCAGCCGATCAAGCCGTTGGCGAACCGCGGTCGCAGTGACGCCCAGCTGCCGGGCGAGCTCACCGATTCCAATCGCATTCTGCACCCGCAGCAGTTCGATCACGGCTGCGTCGGAGGAACGGTGTTCTGCGGGGGAAGTGCTGCGATTCATAACTGTACTGTATGCGATTGGCTATTTTTGACAAGCATTTCTGTGAATAATCGGCAGATGCGGGTGGGTCAGGCGGGATCGTGCCTTGGAAAGCTGGTGTTCATGGCGTCGAGGAACTCTTCCCGGGTGGTCACGCGTGACACCTTGCCGCGGAAGTCACGGGCACCCGGTAGCCCCTGCGCATAGGCGCATGCGAATTTCCGCATCAGCATCGTGCCCCGCTCGACGCCGAATCGTCTGCAGACGAGGTCGTAATGGTGGAACACAAGTTCCCGCTGTTCGGTGAGTGTGGGATCGGGTGGCATCGGCTCGCCCCGAAGCAGCGCCGCCACTTGGGCGAAGATCCAAGGCCGGGCGAGTGCCTCCCGGGCGATCATCACGCCATCGACGCCGCTCTCGCGGAGTCGGGCCACGGCCGTCTCCGCGGAATCGATGTCCCCGTTGCCCACAACCGGCATTCGCGACACGCTCCGCTTCACCTCCGCGATCGCCTCCCAGTCGGCTCTGCCCGTGAAGAACTGTGACGCCACACGGCCGTGCACGGTGAGGCAGGAAGCCCCAGCCTCCTCGATCCGCTGCGCCACCTCGACGGCGGTGCGGCAGGTGTCGGCGCAGCCAAGCCTGATCTTCGCCGTGACGGGCACGCCGTCGCAGGCCTCGACCACCCGCCGAACGATCGTGCCCACGCGGTCGGGATCCCGCAGCAGCCACGATCCGCTATGAGCCTTCTCAGTGACCTGCCGGACGGGACAGCCGAAGTTCAGATCGACGACACTGACAAGAAAATCCTTGGCAAGTCGACGGCCCACCTGCGCCAGATTCTCCGGGTCGTTGTCCCACATCTGTACCGCCAGCGGTCGCGGTTCGTCCCGCACGCCCCAGAGTCGATCTGGATTCTCGCTGCGGTGCGTCTCCAACCAGGTGGCGCTGCGGGCGGCGATCATCTCGGTGGCCAGCAGGCCCGCGCCGCCACACTCGCGGACCACCTGTCGATAGGCGTAGTTCGTATACCCGGCCATCGGTGCCTGCAGCACAGGCGGATCGACGACAACCGGCCCGATGGCGAGTGGTGGAATCGGAGCAGGGGGTGTCGCTGTGGCGGACATGGTAGCGCTTGCGGGCATCGGCATGACGGTTGGTGACCAAAAGTTGCAGCGCCGCTGTGGGCGTGAAAGTACGAATCGAATGGCGCTTGAGTCAGTTGGCCGTCGGCACTGGAGAGAGTGGTGTGGCGGGCAGTTGTTGGGAGGGAGGCTGCGGTGCCGCTGAGGCCTGGGGCCGCCATTGGATCGGGGTGCCGATGAGCATCGAAACGAAGCGATCGTCGGGCACCGACAGATCGGCCACCGCCATGGCATATTCGGCGATGTCGAGGTTGTAGGCCTTCATCACTTTGACGAACTCTCGTTGCTGGCCGGTGACTGCGGCATGGGCGGCGGTCACCGCCTCGATGGGCCGCTGCCCCTTCGCGTGGTCGGCCTCCGCCCTTTGCATTGCCTTCTGGGCGGCCACCACCGCCGCCGCGCGGGCTTCGAGCGCCTCGTGTTTCAAGGGCAGCATCCGCACGATCGCCCGGATGCGGCCCGTTGCCGGACGAGTCGAGAAGAGAGTCTCGAAGTGTGTCTGGTAGGGGCCGGCAAGGGGTCTGTCGACCGGCCAGGGCAGCGGATCGCCGGCGGGCAGCCGCACGAGGTCGACCAGTTCCTGCTGGGCGGAGACGAGTTCCGCCCGGGCGTCGGCCAGATCGGCGCGGGCGGCAGATACTGCCACGTCGAGAACGGCACGGTCGTGAGGATCACCACCGGGGGCGATCAGCTCCAACCGTTCGAGTGCCTCGGTGCTCCAGCGGAGCATCGCGAATCCTGCCGACACCTTCCAATACGCCTGTGAGATCCAGAGCCGCCGCGATCGGTCGCCTGACCGCTCCAACGCCTCCACCAGCGGCAACGGTCGGGCGTACACCGCCGCGTTCGCTGATGCCGCTGCTGCCGCGGAACTGCCACCGGCAGTCGCGTCGCCGCGGAAGCCTGACTCAAGTGGCTCGAGAGATTGAGAGAGCAGATCGGTCGCCACACTGACGGTAGCCGGTTCATCGCGGCCCGCTGCTGGCGGTGCCGACACGATCGACACAGTGCCATCGGCAGCCGGCTCCTGCACGTACTGGTCCTCTGCGTGGGCCACCGTCAGGAGCGGCGCCACGCACAGCAGGAACATCAAGAAGGACAGAAGGATCGGCATGGTCGCATCATAGCGGCATCTCGAGCCACCATGACTGCCGGGGGTGTCGTTCACGGTCAGGATGCCGCATCGAGATACGGGTCTTGGCTCATCTGGATATGGGCCTCCGCCCGCTGCCGTTCGACGTATTCGAGCAGACGACGCTGCCGGACATGCCGGGCCTCGACCCGCCGTTGCGCCCGCCGGAATGCCGCCAGAAGCCGCTCCGGATCGCCGTCCATGCGTCCGGCCAGACGGGCCACCAGGCGGCGGGCCCGGGCGGCGCCATAGCCCGCGACCAGGATGTCGTCGTCGAGCGACACATACTGTCGCCAGGTGCCGGGATCGCCCTGCCGACCGCAGCGGCCGACGAGCTGCCGGTCGATTCGGGCCGAGTCGTGGAGTTCGGTACAGATCACGTGGAGTCCGCCCAACTCCAGCACACCGTCACCCAGTTTGATGTCGGTGCCACGGCCCGCCATGTTCGTGGAGACGGTGATCTGTCCAAGCTGCCCGGCCTGCGACACGATCTCCGCCTCCTTCTCGATGTGACGCGCGTTGAGCACGGTGTGCCGTAGGCCGGCCCCGTCGAGGAGCCGCGACAGTTCCTCCGACTTGTCGATTGAACGCGTGCCGATGAGCACCGGCCGTCCGACGGCATGCAACTCCGCCGTTTCCAGGACGATCCGGGCAAATTTTTCAGCCTGGTTGACGCAGACCACCGGTGCAAGCCGTTGGCGGATTGCCGGGCGGTTGGTGGGCACCACGGCCACCGCCACGTCATAGGTCCGCGCGAGTTCCGCAGCGCTGGTGGCAATCGTCCCGGTCATGCCGGCAAGATGCGGCCAGCGGGCAAACAGATTCTGGAGGGTGACTCGCGCCGCATGTCCTGACGGCACGGTGATCTCGATGTCTTCCTGGGCCTCGACGGCCTGGTGCAGGCCGTCTCGCCAGTTACGCCCCTCGGCAGCCCGGCCCGTCGATTCATCGATGATCACCACCTTGCCGTCGCGGACGACATACTGCCGGTCGCGGATGAAGAATCGTCGGGCCCGCACCGCCCGCTCCACGGCCTCGTAGATCGCCAGCAGGCTCACCGATTCGATCGTGTCGGGCCGTGTCATGGCCCGCACGCGGCTGCGGCCGCGGCCCAGCAGTTCGCAGGTCTGCTTCTGCTGCTCGACCTCGAAATCCTCTTCGGCCTGCAGGGTCACGGCAGCCTGCGCGGCGAAGCGGAAGAGTGCCTGTTCAGCAGCCTGTGCCTCGCCCGGGGGAGACGCGATGATCAGCGGAGTTCTCGCGTCGTCGATGAGCACATTGTCTGCCTCGTCGACCAGTGCGAACCAATAGGGCCGCTGCAGGAGCTTGGCGGAGCTGCCAGGGGTGGTGCCAGCGAGCACGGCGCCAAGGTCGCCGCGGCCCTCGGTGATCTCGCGGTTCATCAAGCGGTCTTTGAGGAAGTCGAAGCCAAACTCCCCAGCGGTGCCGTACGTGACGTCGCAGGCATAGGCCTTGCGCCGGGCATCGAAATCCTGCTGGGACTGCACGATGCCCACGCTGAGGCCGAGGGCTTCGTAGATTGGCGTCATCCACTCGGCATCACGCTTGGCGAGGTAGTCGTTGACGGTCGCGAGATGGGCCCCACGACCGGAGAACGAGTAGAGCACCAGCGGCAGCGTCGCCACGAGCGTCTTCCCTTCGCCCGTCTGCATCTCGACGATCGCTCCATTGACGAGTGCAATGCCTGCCAGCAACTGCACGTCGTAGTGCCGCATGCCGAGTCGTCGCCGACCGGCTTCACGGGTGGCGGCGAAGCTCTCGATCAGCAGTGAATCGGTCGGTTCCCCGGCTCGGGCCCGGTAGGAGAGCGACCGGCCCAGCCGCTTGAGAGCGAGGTCGTTGAGAGCCTCCATCTCCGGCGCAAGGGCCTCGATACGGGTAACCATCTGCCATGTCGAGGCATTGATGGCGGGACGCGTGCCGATGCCGAATCGGGGGGCAATGCCTTCCAACCATTCGAACATGGACCCTGCTCTCACCAAGAGGATCACCACCATCAATGGCGGTGATGATTCAGTATCGGAGGGTTTCCGAAGACCGACAAGTCGGGGGGGAGAGAAGCCCGGAGCGGGAGCGATGGGACACCGGGAGCAGGTGTCGCCCCGGTTGCCGATGGTTCGCGTCTATCAGTATCGGGCTGGCTGGACGGGGACGGCTCGTGCCGGCGGCATACCGCTGGTGTTGGAGAAGGGCCACCAGTTGCCGTTGGCCGTCTGTTGTTGCGGTCCGGTCGGCATCTGTGGCATCGCCTGCTGAACCTGGCTGTTTACCTGCTGCTGGGCGCTCTGCATGCCCTGCTGGAACTGATTGTTCAATTGCTGGGCCTGATTGTTGAAGCCCTGCTGGTATTGGTTCGCCGTGTTCTGCATCTGGTTTGCGAGCTGCTGCTGCTGTGCGGTCATCGACTGCTGGGCCTGGTTGGCATACTGCTGCGGCTGGGCCTGCAATTGGTTGGCGTATTGCTGCGTCTGGTTGCTGAGGCTCTGCTGATACTGGTTCGCCTGGTTCGACAACTGCGAGCCATATTGCTGCATGTTCGGTGCCTGCATCGCCGGCTGCTGCATGGCGGGGGCCGATGCGGCGTTGCCCGACTGGGCCCAGCTCCAGGTATTGGCGGCCGGCGCGGCCGGCTGCGCAACGCTCTGCCAACTCGTCGCCGGGCCGGGCATCGGTGCCGAGCCAGGTGCCCCGGGGATGGAAACGGCCGGCGGTGCCGCCGAGTAGCTGCCGTAGGCGGCGGGCTGTCCGATCATGCCGGTGCCCGGCGGCGCGACCGTACTGCCGTAGACCGGTGCTGCTGTCTGCGGGGGTGTCTGACAGCCTGCGAGGCCCAGCAATGCCACGGCTGCGAGGGCCGCCGTGGCGAGGCAGAGATAGGAACCGTGGTCGCCGAGCGGGGAGATAGCATCCCGTGGCTTGGCATCATGCTGGGACCGAGCGGACTCGGAGCGATGGCTGGAAAATTGCAACACGGCTCGAACTCCGCAGGCTGGCGGTTGGAAAACAGGCCAACGGTCTGGACATGACCAATCAAGACACACAATCTGGGCCCAGACCGGGCCTGGGAAGACACGGTTGGGTCGGGAGGATAGCGAGTGGCCCGAATGGGTCCAGATCAGTTCCAATCCCATCTCGACTCGGGCCGATGGGATTGCTTTGGGCAGGGTGGCGAGCCAGGCTGGCGTAGCCCCCGCCGTCTTTCCAATCGCCCCTGACTGCCAGCATTCTGACTGTCGAGCCGGTACCACATCTTCGTTGTTGCAGCCCTGGCTGGTTGCCGCCTGAGCCCATGAAAATGTCCACACACTCCTCTGCGGTGAACAGGCCTGCTGCCGTCGATCAGGGAGTAAGCCTGCTCGTGGAAGAACTCCGGCAGGAGTCGCTGCGGCTGGGCTTTTCCAGACTGGGCGTTGCTCCAGCCGGACCGCCCCCGCGGCAGGATCTGGTTCGCCGGTGGCTCGACCAGGGGTTTGCCGGCGTGGTCCGGCAGTGGTTTGAGCGTCAGGAGCACCTACGAGCCGACCCGGCGAAGCTCCTTCCCGGCGTGCGGAGCATGATCATGCTGGCCGTCGACTATGCGACCACTGCAGACGCTGATCAGGGTGATACGGCGGATGCAGATGCGGCTCGGCAGGGTCGGGGCCGCGTGGCCCGATATGCGTGGGGAGATGACTATCACGACCTGCTCCGCAGCCGGGTGAACATGCTGGCGGCATGGCTGGAGGCCCGCGTGCCAGGCTGCCGCACGCGAGGTGTCGTCGATTCGGCGCCGCTGGCCGAGCGAGAGTTCGCCTGGCTGGCCGGTCTGGGCTGGTTCGGCAAAAATACGATGCTGATCGATCCCCATGCGGGCAGTTTCTTTTTTCTGACGGCGCTGCTCACCGATCTCGAGTTGCCGGTCGATGCGCCGCTCCAGGTCGACCACTGTGGCAGCTGCACCGCCTGCCTCGAGGCCTGTCCGACCGACGCCTTCGTGGAGCCCCGCGTGCTCGATGCCAGCCGCTGCATCAGTGCGCTGACGATCGAAGACCACGGGCCGATCACTGCCGCCCTCCGGCCGGGCATGCAGGACTGGATCTTCGGCTGCGACATCTGCCAGGAGGTCTGTCCGTGGAACCGTCATGCGCCGGGCTCATCTGAGCCGACGTTCCAGCCGCGACAGGGCACGACGACGCTCTCGCTCGCCGAACTTCTGCAACTTGATGACGCAGCCTTTCGGCGGCGGTTCAAGGGCTCGCCACTGCTGCGGGCGAAGCGTCGCGGCCTCCTGCGATCTGCGGCGATCGCCCTCGGTAATCAGCCTCATATTCCGTCGTTCGACGCCTTGGCCGCAGCGCTGGCTGGCGAGGATCCGGTGGTGCGCGGCGCGGCGGCATGGGCGCTGGGCAGATGGCGCCACCTGAACGATCGTGTTGCCGAACAGGCCCACGCGGCGCTCGTTGCACGACTGACATTCGAGGATGACGCCGACGTGCGCACGGAAATCGAACGTGCGCTGGCGTAGCAGGAGCTTGCGGCCTCTCACTCGGGTTCGGCCGAGCACTCCGTCGTCTCGTCGATGTCAGCGGCGGGGTCGCGGCCGGGACCGTCTTCGGCATAGTACCTTGCGAGCACGTCGGACCAGCTGGCATTCACCTTCACGTCGACGAAGGCCGTGCGGACCGGCAGATACTCCGGATGCAGTCGGGCATACTTGATCGCAAACTTTCGCATCAGCCGGCCGGCAAGGTCGGCGCCATGGAGTTCCTCGGCCAGTTGGAAGTGTTCGCGGAGCATATCGGCCTGCTCGTGGATCGTGGGCGGGGGAAGCGGTTGTTCGCCGGCGAGGAGGCGGAGCGTCTGCCGAAAGATCCACGGGTTGCCGATCGCCCCTCTTGCGATGCTCACGCCGTCGACGCCGGTCTGTCGCAGCATTGCCACGCAGGCTTCGGCGGAGAAGAGGTCGCCGGAGCCGATCACGGTCCGGCTGCCCGCATGTTGCTTCACGGCAGCGAGAAACTCCCAGTTGCTCGGGCCGACATATTTCTGCTGCACGGTGCGGCCATGGACGGTGATCGCGGCGACGCCTTGCGCGAAGGCGCCGTCGAAAATCGTCCAGAATTTGTCGGCACTTTCCTGCGAGTCGTCGATGCCTCGCCGCATTTTCAGCGTGACGGGCACCTCTGGTGGCACCGCCTCGCGGACCCGCGACACGATCTCGATCGCCGTCTCCGGGACGCTGAGCAGGTAGCCGCCGCGGCAGCGGCCGAGCACCTTTTTCACGGGGCAGCCGAAGTTGATGTCGATGACGTCGAATCCCTCGGCCACGAGCCGGCGGGCGGCGGGCGGGAAGTCGTCGGGGTTCGAGCCCATCAGTTGGCCACCGACCGGATGCTCCTCGGGCGACACGGCGATCCGGGCGAGGTTGCGTTTGTTTCGGCCGACTTCGGCGACGAACCGGTCGAGCAGCACCTCGCCGAGCGAGTAGGCTGCTCCGTACCGTCGTGCCAGCACACGCATCGCCCGGTCGCTGTAGCCCGAGAGCGCAGCCTGCACCACGGGCGAGGCGAGCGGAATGCCGCCGATCGACAGCGTAGGGGCTTGGAATGGCGCAAGCATGGTGACGGTCATCGTAGCAGCGTCACGTTAGGCAGTCGTCACTTCAGAACGGGACAGGTGTCGAACCACGTGCGGCCCTGCGCCCCCATCCATTCAACGCTTTCCACGGGGCCCCATTCGCCGGCGTCGTAGAGGGCGATCGGCGACATGTCGACCGAACTCCAGGCACGCACGAACGGATCGATGATTTCCCACGACTTTTCCACCTCGTCAGCGCGGGCAAACAGGCTGGCATCTCCCGTCATCACGTCGAGCAACAGCGGCTCGTAGGCCTCTGGAAGTCGGCCCATGAACTGGCGTGAATAGCTGAACTCGAGGTCTGTCAGTCGCAGCTTCATGCCGCCGCCCGGGACCTTGGTGTGGAAGTGGAGTTGGATGCCCTCGGCCGGCTGGATCTGGATCACGAGCCGGTTGGCCTCGCGGGCGCCATGGTGCTTGCCGTCGGCGAAGAGTTCGAGGGGCGGCTGGCGGAAGGCGATCACGATCTGGGTCGTGCGACAGCTCATCACCTTGCCGCTTCGCAGATAGAACGGCACGCCCTGCCAACGCCAGTTGTCGACCTCCAGGCGGATTGCCCCGAACGTGGCGGTCTGGCTGTTCGGTGGCACGCCCGGCTCGTCGAGGTAGCCGCGGTACTGACCGCGAATTCCGGCCGCTGCAACCTCGCCCAGGTCGAGCGGTCGGATTGCTTCGAGCACCTTCACCTTCTCGTTGCGAACAGCACTGGCGTTGAATCGCGCCGGCGCTTCCATGGCCGTCACCATCAGCAGTTGCAGCAGGTGGTTCTGGAACATGTCGCGGAGCACGCCCGCGGTGTCGTAGTAGCTCGCGCGGCGTCCCACCGCCACCTCCTCGGCCACGGTAATCTGCACATGGTCGATGTAGCGGCGGTTCCAGATCGGTTCGAAGATCGCGTTGGCAAACCGCAGCGCCAGGATGTTTTGCACCGACTCCTTGCCGAGGTAGTGGTCGATGCGAAAGACCTGGCTTTCGCGGAATACTCCGTGGAGATGCTCGTTGAGGGCCCGGGCCGTCGTCAGGTCGGTGCCGAACGGCTTTTCCACGACGATCCGCCGGGGGCCGTGCGTCTCGGCTGCCATGCCGTGGCTGCCAAGTGCCGCGACCACCGGTTCATAGAACTGCGGGGCCGTGGCGAGGTAGTAGACCCGGGTCGCTTCGGCTCCGCCCTCGAGCGTGTGGAGGCGGTCCGCCAAGCCTTGAAAGTCTTCCGACCGCCCGATGTCGCCAGGCTGGTAGTGGATGGTCTTGGCAAACTCCCGCCAACTGGCGTCGTCGAGGGGGGCGCCCTCGGCGTGCTTGGCGGTGGTCTCGCGGAGCGACAGCCGCCACTCGTCGTCGCTCATCGGCGTGCGCGAAAAGCCAACGATCCGCGTGTCGGCCGGCAGGAGTCCGGACCGCATCAGGTTGTAGAGCGCGGGCACGAGCTTCCTGCTCGTCAGATCGCCCGAGGCGCCGAAGATGACGATCGTGTGGGGCATTGCTACAGCCTCATGCCGGTGAAGCCGCCATCGACGTAGAGGTCGGTGCCGGTGATGAAACTACCCGCCACGGGCGCGCAGAGCAGGATCGCGGCGCCGACGAGTTCTTCGGGATTGCCGAAGCGGTTCATCGGCGTCTGACCCATGATGGAGGCCGTGCGTTCCGGCGAGAGGATCTTGCGGTTTTGCTCGGCGGGAAAGAAGCCCGGGCAGAGCACGTTGACGCGGACGCCCTTGGGAGCCAATTCGCGGGCGACGTTTTGCGTGTAGTTCACGACCGCGGCCTTCGAAGCGGAATAGGCGAACACCTTCGAAAGTGGCTTGTCCGCCGAGACGCTGCCGATATTCAGGATCGCGCCGCCGCCAGTGTCCGCCATGTGAGCGCCGAAAATCTGGCAGCCAAGGTGGGTGCTCTTGAGATTGGTGTCGAGCACCTTGGCGAAGTCGTCGTCGGCGATCTCGAAGTAGGGCACCGACGAATTCACGCCGGCGCAGTTCACGAGGATGTCGGCGCGTCCGCGAGCGTGGAGCACCGCCTGCAAGAGCGCCGTCACGCTGGCGCGGTCGACCGCGTCCACCGAGACGAACACGCCGTTGCCGCCCGCAGCCTTGATCGCATCGACGCGGGCCTCGCCGCGGTCGGCACCCCGGCCTGCCACGACGACGAATGCGCCGGCCCGTGCCAAGCCCTCGGCGAGTGCGCCGCCGAGCACGCCCGTGCCGCCGACGACAACGGCCGTGCGGCCCGACATTCCAAACAGGTTCTCGAGATAGGAGTCAGCCTTGTCGGCCATGAAAGTCTGTCCTGCGTTGTGAGGTGAAACGATCAGCCCACCGGGCGGCGGAGATCCAGCCACTCGGTGTGGAACGTACCGGGCTTGTCGGTGCGTTCGTAGGTATGGGCGCCGAAGTAGTCACGCTGCGCCTGCAGGAGGTTCGCCGGCAGCCGTTCGTGGCGGTAGCCGTCGTAGTAGGCCAACGCCGCCATGAACCCGGGCACCGGCACGCCGATCGTGGCGGCTGTCGCGATCACATGCCGCCAGGCCGACTGGCTGTCGGCGAGTGCCTTTTGGAAGTAGGGCGCGAGCATCAGGTTTTCCAGGTTGGGCTCGGCGTCGTAGGCCTCTGCAATGCGCTCCAGGAATTGGGCGCGGATGATACAGCCGCCACGCCAGAGCATGGCGATCGATCGGTAGTCGAGCTGCCATTCATTCTCCTTCGCGGCGGCCGCCAACTGCACGAAGCCCTGGGCATAGCTGGCGATCTTGGAAGCGTAGAGCGCCTGGCGGACCTGCTCGATGAACACTGGCGTGTCGCCGTGGTTTTGCATGTCCGGGCCCGTGAGCACGCGGCTGGCGCGGGTCCGCTGTTCCTTCATTGCGGAGAGACAGCGGGCATAGACCGCCTCGGTGACGAGCGTGCTGGGCACGCCCATGTCGAGTGCCAGTTGGCTCATCCACTTGCCGGTGCCCTTGGCGCCGGCCTTATCGAGGATCTTGTCGACGACGAAGTCGTTGGTGCCGGGATCACGGGCAGTGAAGATGTCGCGGGTGATCTCGATCAGGTAGCTATCGAGCTCGCCGCGGTTCCAGGTGTCGAAGACCTTCGCCAACTTATCGTTGGAGAGGCCGGCCGCCTGCTTCAAGAGCCAGTAGGCCTCGCAGATCAGCTGCATGTCACCGTATTCGATGCCGTTGTGAACCATCTTCACGTAGTTGCCGGCACCGCGTGGGCCCACCCAGTCGCAGCAGGGGATGTCGCCCTTGGGGCCGACCTTGGCGGCGATCGCCTGGAAGATCGGCTGAACGAGCGGCCATGCTGCCTTGGAGCCGCCAGGCATGAGACTCGGGCCCTTGAGTGCCCCCTCTTCGCCGCCGGAGACGCCGGTGCCGATGTAGAGCAGTCCCGAGGCCTCGACCTCCCGCGTGCGGCGGTCGGTGTCGGATGGCAGCGTGTTGCCGCCGTCGATGATGACGTCACCCTTGGAGAGCAGGGGGGTGAGCGTCTTGATCAGATCGTCCACCGCCGGACCGGCCTTGACCATCATCATCACCTTCCGCGGGGCTTTCAGGGACGCGACGAGGTCTTGGAGGGTGTGACAGCCGACGACATTTGGCTGGTTGCCCCGGCTGGCTATGAAGGCGTCGGTGACGCTGGTCGTGCGGTTGTAGACCGCAATGGAGTAGCCACGGCTGGCGATGTTGAGGGCGAGATTTTCGCCCATGACGGCCAGTCCGATGAGTCCGATGTCGCACGACGCCTGCTTGGTCATCCGCGAAGCTCCTTGATCAGTGGTGGTGTCTATGGCGTGACGTCCGCAACCGCCTGGTTGCCCGGCGAGCGGACGGGTTGGCAAGCCGAGACTATATCGGTCTTTTTGGTGCTGGGCCAAACTCTGCCGGTTCTGCCCGTGTTTGGCGATTTTCCGCGTTTCTGTCGGCCCCCAACCGGAGGGCTGCTTGGGTCGAGCCCGTGAACAGGCCGAGAACAGATTGAAGGAACGGGGCCCCGGTGGCCGATTTCCTAGGCAGGATCGGGACAGCCGCGTTTGGCGGCATAACCGGTCATGTCAACGCGACAAGTACAGCTTGACCAAACAACCCAATCTCCCGTAGCGTGATCGCTGACGGGTGGTCGGTAGAGAGTGGCTCCGTAGCCAAGTGGCTAAGGCAGCGGATTGCAAATCCGCCATCGTCGGTTCGACTCCGACCGGAGCCTCTGCTTCTGAAACCCCTGCGATGTGCCGACAACAGCGGCCTTCGCAGGGGTTTTTTTGTTTGTGGATCGCTCGCGGGCTGGTTGCTCGGCTCGGAATCTGGCTTCGATCTGAGCGTTGAAAGAGATCGCCTGGTAGGCTAGCGGCCACGACGTTCACCAGCCACCCGAGGCCGCATCCCGAGTTGCATTTCACAGGCTCTGAACTGGTCCGCGACATCGTGATCGGCGTGTCGGACGGCCTGACGGTGCCCTTTGCGCTCGCTGTAGGCTTGTCTGACGCCGTGGAATCGAGCGGCATCATTTCTGAGAAGAACGAGAAACGGTCGAGGTGCCCCATAGAGAGACCGCCGAAGTGCCCTGACGATCTCGTTGGCCTGCATCGTGGGCGGTCTGGCAGCTTCGGCGGCTTTCCTGATCGCGAACGCGTTGGGGTGTGGAGGCGCCACGTTCACGTTCTGGTCGTCAACAAGGAGTCAACAATGCCCGCGATTCTCTTCCTTGCCGGCCATGCTCGCGTCGAGCAAAGCCGTGAAAGCCGATCCGCCGGGCTTGCTACAGCAGGTGGCGGGCCTTGATCTGAAGGTATTCGCTGACGAGGGAAGCAGTGAGGTCGCCCGGCTGGACGTCAAGCGTCAGGATGCCGTCGGCCTGCATGGCCGCGAGCACCTCCCGCCGCCAAAGCAGGATGTCGGCCGCGGCGCCGCCGCGTTCCAGGATCGCCGGTCCGCCGCCGCGCAGGCGGCCCCGATTGACCGCCTCCACGGCCGCCATGAGGGCCGGGTCGCGGAGCAGCACGACGAGCGGCAGATGGCGTCCGACCACGGGTGCGAGGTGCTCGCGGATCCGCTCGGCATTGCGGTCGTCGATGACGTTCGTGAGCACGATCAGGAGCGTGCGTTTGCGGCAGTGCCGCTGGAGATGCAGCAGCGCCAGGTCGGCTCGGCTCTCGACGAGCCGGGGCTGCACGTCGTGAGTCGCCACCACCATCCGGTTGAGCTGGCCGCGGCCGGCCCGTGGCGGTAGCCAGCGGCTGACGCCTTCGTCGTAGCAGACGATTCCGGCTTCATCTCGCTGGGCGAGCGCGACGTGGGCAAGCGTGAGGGCAGCGTCGAGCGCCGCGTCGAGCAACGATTCGCCTGCCGTGCGATTGACCATCATCCGGCCGCAGTCGACGACGAACACGATCCGTTGGCTCTGGTTGGCCTGGTGGTCGCGGACGGTGAGCTTGAGACGTCGTGCCGTTGCCCGCCAGTCGATGGACTTGAACTGGTCGTCCATGGCGTAGTCCCGCAGCCGTTCGAACTCGTTGTCGCCGCCGACCCGCCGGCTCCGGCGCACGCCGAGCAGGGACATGCGGTTCGCCTTGGCGTAGAGGGCGTAACGCCCGATCTGCTTGAGCGCCGGGTGGACGCGGAGTTCATCCGCCGCGGGCAACCGCCAGAACGCGTTCCACAGTCGCAGCCGGCTGCCGCAACGGACGAAGACATGTTCGAACCGCATCCTGCCCCGCTCGGTCGGCACGATTCGGCCGGCAACGCGGCGGACCATGTCGGGGGGAATCCTCAGCGGCGGCAGCGGCCGCGGCACCTCGATCGACTCGGGCCGGTCGTCCACGAGATCGATGTCGATCACGCGGCGCGAGCGATTCTCAACACTGATCGCCACCGGGTGCGGCGCTCCGCGGGTCGCGATCGGCTGCATCTCACGGCGAACCGCAATGGATCGCCGCCGGGGGAGCGTGACCAGGTCGGCGACCGCCACGGCGATCGCGAGCACGTCGGCGGCGAGCACGGCCGGCCAGGCCGTCGGGAAAATGAAGAGCGTCACCGTCGGTACCAAAGGAACCAGGGCCAACAGGCACAGTCGGCGGGTCGGGGCGATCACAGCCGCGGCACCTCCACCCCTGCGAGGAGCGTCTCGAGGCAGCCGTCGGTCGTCTCGCCGGCCACCTCGGCCTCCGGGGCGAGGATGACGCGGTGGCGGAGCGACGGGAGCACGAGTTCGCGGATGTCGTCGGGTATGACGTAGCCGCGGCCCGCGAAGGCGGCCAGCACGCGGGCCGCGGCCACGAGCGCGATCCCGGCCCGCGGGCTTGCGCCCACAGCGAACGATGGCCAACTGCGGGTCGCCCGGACGATGGCGTTTGTGTAGCCGATGACCCGGTCGTCGACGTGGACCCTGCGGCAGATGGCCTGCACCGCCAACACCTTCGCCGGATCGAGAAGTGGCCGGATCGTGCCGGCCACCTGCTGCTCGACCTGGTTCGGCCCGCAATGGAGCCGAAGGATGCCATCCTCCTCGGCGGCGGAGGGATAATCGACCACGAGCTTGAAAAGAAACCGGTCGAGCTGCGCCTCCGGCAGGCTGTAGGTGCCCTCTGACTCGAGCGGATTCTGGGTGGCGAGCACGAGGAACGGCGGATCGATGCGGTGGGTCGTGCCGTCCACAGTGACATGGCCCTCCTGCATGATTTCAAGGAGCGCCGCATGAGTCTTGGCGGGGGAACGGTTGATCTCGTCGGCAAGCAGGATGTGCGTGAACACAGGTCCGGGCCGGAAGCGGAATTCCTGTGTGCGGGCGTCGAACACCGGCTGGCCGGTGATGTCGGAGGGCATGAGGTCGGCGGTGAACTGGATGCGGTTGAAACGGCAGCCGAGCGCCTCGCCGAGGATCCGCACGAGCAGCGTCTTGCCCAGCCCGGGAACGCTCTCGATGAGGACGTGGCCACCCGCGAAGAGCGCTGCAAGCACGAGCCTCACGAACGCCGTCTGGCCGACGTAGATCTTCGCCGCCTCCGCGAGCAAGAGATCGATCGCGAGCCGCACCTGATCGAAGCGTTCGGTGCTGGGGTGCGGGACGGGCGGCGGCGGTGGGGTCTGGTCCACTTGATTTTCCTTTCGTGTGTCGTCGTGTGTCACGCCGGGTATACCGGCAGAATCGGATCTTGTCAGGGCCGCCACCGAGCGGGCTTCCGGCCGGCGCGGGGTGCCTGTTTCCGCCATTCCTCGAGCCGCTTCCAACAGTAGCCGACACCGTTGGGCGTCCTTGCGAGCAGGCTCGCCAGCGCCCCTACATGCTTCCCGAAGTCGTGCACGTGCCTGGGGGAAGACCGACGGGGCCGGCCGAAGATCGGCGTTGTGCACCAGCAGAAGAGGCCGAGGACCGCGATCGCCTGAGCGGCCAGCCAAGGCAGGGGTTGCACGAAGAGCAGCCGCCAAGGGGATGATTCCGCGCGACTGCCGCCGCCGTCCGCTCCGCCTCCGGAAGCGACCCGCGACGATCCGGCTAGCAGCAGGGAGCCCTCCGTGGGCAGCAGGCGGGCTAACTGTTCGGCAAGCCTCCGGTTGCCGGGGTCGACGAGCCCACCGTTCAGAATGGGCGTCGATGAGGCGAGTACGAATATCTCCTTGCTGCCCTGCCGGGTCCGGACGAGCAGCGGCTCCCCGTCCGTGTCGGTCTCCCAGAGGATGAGGCCATCTGCCGGGGGCTCGAGGCGGCGGTGGAGTTCCCAACGAGCCGGCACACCTGCCGCTCGACTCCCACGTTCATCCGGGGTTTGCTGCGGCCTACCAACGCGTGACGTGGGGGAGGAAAGATCCGGTTTTTCAACCCTCTCCAGGTGGTTTAACTCGAGTTCGTCCGCCTCCATGTCGTCGTCGGCCGCGTCGCACCGGAGCCGCACCGTGGTCACGGCGCCGTCGGCTTCGCGAACGTGTGGTTGCAGGGCGTCCGGAAACGGCGGCGTGGACTCCCGGGGGTGCGACGTCGCCTGGTCAAGTTTGGCAGTTGCCTCCTCGAGCAGGTACTGGGCCGCCCGCTTTCGCTCCTCGAAGAGAGTGTCATGGGCAATGATGTTAAGGAGATAGTCGATCACAGCATCGCCGTCCCGCAGCACGAGCACGAACGTGCGGTTTCCATCCTCGGTCATGGCATGGTCGAGAACCGCGGCGGCTTCCGGCCGCAGGCCCGTGAAAGAATCGTCGAAGACCACGATCGTCCGTTCCTGCGCGCCGATCTGCCGGGGCAACTCCTGCCGAGCGATCGTGGCATGACCCGTGTCGCGGAGCAGTTGGACGAAGGCCGAGACGCCGTTGATGCTGTCGCCGCGGACGGCCGCGTAGCTCGTCTCGATCTGCCGGTCGCATCCGCTCGAGAGCGAGACGGCCGCCGCCAGCACCGCGAGGAGATGGAACGATCGACGTTGGAGGGAGACCATGGACGTCGTCATGGTGCGAGCCGTGCGGAAGGACTGGTGGCGGCGGCGAACTGCCCGATATGGAACCGCTCTGCCCAGATCGCGAGAAAGGCTCCCCGATCGATGGAAAGCCTGCCGAAGAAGGCATCTTCGAAGAGCCGGCAGGACGCGTTGAAGAGACTGGAGACCGCGGGAGCGGCGGAGGCCACCTCGGCGCGGTACTGGCCGTTGGTCTTGCCGCGGGCGAGCACCAGTCCGCCCCGACGGTCAAGTTCGACGAGCATCCAGGCATGGAAGAGGAGTGCCGCCGTGGCGAAGTCGCCCTGTTCGGCGGCCACCGTGGCCCTAGCGAGCGGATCGCCGTCGGCGAGTCGGATGCCGGCGGGAAGCAGTACCGGCTCGGACTCGTCGACGAGCACATCCAACTCGGCCGGTGGGGGCTCTTCGCGACGGCCGTCGCCGAGGCCGTTCCGCACGACGAGATAGACGAGCGCCGCCACGACTGCGACTAGGATTACCGTCATAAGGATGGCGCCGAAATTGCCGCTCCATGGTGGGGCTGCAGCCTTTGGAATCTCCCGAACGTCGCGATGCAATCTGCCTCGGCCGCCGGGCGTGTCGTCGCCAGCACCATCGCCAGTGCCATCGCCGGCACCGTTACTGCCGCCAGCGACGCCATTGCCTTGTCGGGAGCGCGTCGATCTCGGCCTCGGCGGCCGATCGCGGCCGTCTGCCATCGGGGCGTGACCGTCGGTGTCACGGTCGGCTGGGAGGAGCGGCCGGTAGCGGTCAGTGTCGATGTCGTACCAGGGGAATGCTTGCCGTGAAAGGGCGGCACGGGCGTCGCCCGCATCCCGCGGCTCGGCGGCGGCGGCGGCCGTCGCCATGCCGCAGATGATCGCCAGCAGGGTGGCGGTGGTCAGGAGGGACCTACCGGACGACGGGCGGGGCAGTCCGGCGTAGGTCTCCTCCGCGCGCAGTTTTAGTTCGATGTCCCAGCCCTCGCGGCGAATCCGCGTGTCGAGATACGTGAAGAAGCGAAACACCGTCACAAATCCGCACACGGCGAAGAAGGCGATCTGGCCGTGCCAGGAGAAGAGCGCGGGGATGAGATCGCCGTCGATGGCGGCCGCCCCCCACGCGACCCCCTCGCCGTTCCAGAGGCGGGCGAACGCCGTCAGGAAACCGGTGCCGAGGCAGGTGCCGACCGAGAGCAGGAGGCCATCGATGATCGCGAGCCGCAGGAGGCTCCAGCCTCGTCCGTCGTTGACGGCGCGCCGCCGCCGCCAGACTCGCGACAGTGACGGTCGCTCGAGCAGGATGATCTGGTCGAGGTAGTACAGGGTTATGATCAGCGGTGCTCCCACGAACGTGGCAACACAGATCGATCGCAGGATGCCCTGAAAGACGATCAGCGCTGGCAGTCCCCCGAGAAACGCCCGTGTTGCAGTGTGCCGGGAGAAGTGGTTGGAGAACACCGACTGGCCGAGGTAGAGCGTGAGCGGGACCGCGGCCCAGGCTGTCTCGACAGAGAGCAGCACGAGCATCGGATAGGCATTGTCCCCGTCGTCCATGGTGGCTGCGTAGGCGAGGTTGTTCAGAAGGATGCAGGGTATGCCGCCGAGCGCTGTGGCCAGCGCCACCGCCAGCGGCCGCCGACCGCAGAACAGCACCGCCAGATCGAGGCATTCAAGGATGCCGCGGGGACGGACGACGACCTGGAGCGAGTCAGCCTGCATGGCGTCCCCCTCCCCGACTCCGAACCGCGGCGAGAAAATAGCCCGAAAGCAGGAGCGAGCAGAGGCAGGCGACGGCAATCTTCGGCGCATGGCCGATTCCGGCTGGAGAGATGAATCCCTCCACGAAAGCGGCCAGAACGAAGAGCGTCGTCGCCAGTCCTGCAGTGCCCAACGCCGCCGGGCCCGTCCGCCGCAACGATTCCCACCGGTCCCAGCCATGGGTGTCCACCAGCGACCAGCCGAGCCGAAGGCCCGCCGCGGCCGAGAGCACGATCGCCGTGAGTTCGAAGGGCGCATGGGCTGTGACGAATTCGCCAAAGTGGTCGGCCACCGGCGACCCGAGCATGTGTCCGAAGACCGTGCCCAGAAACAGGCCGTTGAATGCCAGCACGACGAGGCTTCCTATTCCCAACAGAATACCCCCGGCGAAGCACTGCAGCCCGATGCCAGCGTTGTTGAAAACGTAGAAGCCGGCCATCGTTGCCCGTCCCGTGGTGAACCCCCCACTGCCCGGACGGTCGGCGTACATCGCCTCGACGTTCGCCAGAGCGGCGTCTCCCACCACGTCGGTCGCGAATTCCGGCCGCAGCCGAGACGCAGCCATGCCCCCCATGAAAAGCACCACGAACACGGAGGCCGTGATCCACGTGCATGGATCGGCGAGCGTGCGTTGGGGCACATCGACGAGTAGGCCCCGCAGCCAGGCGAGAACGCTAAACGACTCGGTGCGGTAGAGCTGGGTATGGGCGTCGGCCACGAGTTGCTCGAGGTAGTCGACCGTGCCGTCCGGAAACCGCATCCCGGCCGCCAGGGCGAGATCGCTGCAGGCGGCGCGATACCGGCGGGCGAAGGCCGCCACATGGTCGGGTTCGAGCCGGCGGGAAGGCGTGGACCGGAACTGGGCGATGTCCCTCTCCAGGGCCTGCCAGTCGGGCGTGCGGGCGGTGATGATGTCGGCCACTTTCATCGCGAGCCGTCCGTGTTGGAGGCGATCGCCTGCTCGTAGAGCCCGCAGATGAGCCGGTCGGCGTCGGCCGGCGTTGGCACGCTCCATGCGGCACAGAGTCGGCCGGCCGCGATGCGTGCCAACTCCTGCCGTCGGGCCGGCGAGAGGTCTGACCGCCGCCCCACGTAGGAGGCGAGCGCCTCCACGAGCCGCGGCTCCGGGCAGAACCCGCGGGGTACGAGGTCCGCGGCATCTGCGTCCACCCGCGGTGGCTGGGGCGGTTTCCCGTACCGGTCGAGCACGACCATCGTGCCCGCCGCGAGGTCGCCAAGACGCTGCAGCCGGCGAGTGGAGGCCATGGCGACGAGCCCCGGAAAGAATGGAGGCGCAATGTCGACCGCCCGCAGCAGGTTGCGAAGGATGGCCTGGGCAGGATTGATGGAGAGCCCGGTCTGCGAGACCACGCGCAGGCCAAGTACCGCCTTGCCGGCGGTGCGGCCGTTGGAGAGCACCTCGGCTGCCGCCCCATAGCCCCACCAGAGAAAGAAGAGCGCCACGAGGAAAAGCCCTGCGAACGACTCGGCGAGGAAGCCGAGCACTCCGAGTCCCATAACCAGCAGGAACCCGATCGCGGCGATGAGCAGAACATCCAGCAGGAAGGCGAGGCTCCGTGCCGCTGGTCCGGCGAGTCGGAATCGGAATGCGATGTTCTCCGGGCTTATCAATGTCACCGCGGTGTCGAGCGGTTCACATTCGGTAAGGGAATTCCCGTCGGCCATACCGCTGCCTCCCGGCCGCCTCAGGACGGGCTCTTCCAAGGGGGCAGGGACCCGAGGAAGGCCGGACCCGGCCCCGCGATCCAGGCGTAGTCAGCGTCGATCCGGCGGGCACGAACGACCCGGGTTCCAAAGATCCCGACGAGCACTGCGGACAGCAAGCACACCGGCAACAGGGTGATGCCGAGGACGGCAGCATCCGCGCTGAGCATGCCCAGGAGCACTGGAAAGATCAGGCCAACCGCGGCCAGAAGCCACGCGACGATGATCCAGGTGCGCCGTCGGGAGCGGTGGTGTGGACACAGCCCGATGCGGATGTCGGCCGTCTTGCGGATGAGGAGCGCCGCGATCAGGTAGAAGAGCAGGTTGAAAAGGGCGAGCAGGTACCACCACGAAGCGTGCCAGTAGAGCTTTCGCCGCAACGTGTATCCCTCGGCCGGCGCGTTGCAGACGACACAGGCGTCGGGGAGTTTCGCTGTCTTCAGCATGACGAGCGTCTTTCGGTCCCGCCACACGCCTTCGCCGAGACTCTCGGAGATCACGGGCGTGAGGCTGTCGGTTTCCGGCGCCGCGTAGGGATTGAATTGCGTCATTGTTTGGCAGCGTTTTCTGCAGGGAAACGTCAGACCTTGGCGTATCCAGTCGGATCGAGGGCGTTCGGGTGCCGTCTCACGCCGGGCCGCCGGAGTAGCCGACGAGCCGATGGTAAAGCATGCCCCACGCGATGATGCAAAGTGGCAAAATCCAGATCAGCCCGATCCCGAGCGTGAACAAGCCGACCAAGGAGAGGGCTGACAATGAGAGCAAGAGCCCGCACGTTTTGAACCAGCAGGTGCCGATGGCCCGCCGGGAGGTCTCGAGCGCCTGCCAGATGCCCATCCTGCGGTCGACGAGCAGCGGGAGTGCCAGGATGTACGACACGGCAAGGTAGATGCCAGGGATGACGAGAAGCAGAAAGCCGAGCATGACCAGCACCGTCTGCAGGATCGACAGGCCGGCAATCCGGGCCACCTGAGAGAGGCAGTCGCCGACCATGGCCGCCCTCGTTTCCTCACCGGCAGCACGCCGCACGCCAAGCATCATGACGCCGGCGAAAATCGGCCAGAGGAAGATCGCCGATAGTGCGTAATGAACCAGTTGGGTGATCGTCATCGACGTCGTCACGCTCGCCACCAACTGGACGGCGATGCCGACGACGATGGCGGCGACCCAGCTGGCGAGCAGTGCCAGCCAGGCCGTGCCCTTGAACCCGGGGACGAGCTTCCATGAGTCACCCACGATGTCGCCGATCGTCCAGTTGGTCGCGCCCGCGAGCGTCTGTTCGAGTGTGCCGCCGGCAAAACCTGGCAGCATTGGTGCCGTGGCAAGGTTCGCCTCGGGAGCTGCATAAGGATTGGCGGGGTTGCGGACAGGCGCGGTCATGCGGCACCACCTTGTTTGAGTTTGATGTTCTGGTTTTGAATCGCCGGGCCCGATTCCTCTGGTTGGATCGACGCCCCGCATAACCGGAAGCCTGCGCGGAGAGGCCACGCGATTGCGGCCATGTCCGGGGGGTCATCACCCTACAAAGAATAAAGAATAGGTCGGCCAAGGGCACTTCTGCAAGCGGTTGCATAGGCCGGCGGAGGCTCGAGCGGTTCGCCGAGGTGTGTCAGGGGCTCACTTCACGCGGGCGAATCCGTCCAAGCCTTCACCCGCTTGCGAGCCATGCGAACGGATGTGGCCCGGGATGTCCGTCGCATCGTCGAAGCTGACGAGACCGCTGAGGCAGAACGACGTCTTCGGGACGCGGGCCTCTGCTTCTGAAACCCCTGCGATGTGCCGACAACAGCGGCCGTCGCAGGGGTTTTTTTGTTGGGCCGGCGACGGAGGCAAACGGACCTACGAGGGTGGCCAGCAGGGCCAGTCGGCCCGCGGCCGGCGTTGGGACCTTCAAGAACCGTACGGAGGCATCGGAGGCAGATGCCCATGGGCTTTGGCGTTCGCTTGACGGATTCGTGCCCGTGCTTGGTGCCAATACAAGCTGGCAATCGGCAGCCTGATGACGTACGGCGTCAGGAGGAAATAACGATATGGGCCAGGCACAAGGAACGGATTGTTAACCCACGAACTCCCAATCGCGTCACCACTTTACGATTCCTCGCATCACTTTGAAGCCGCCAACAAGCGTTGAACCGCCATATTCCTTGGCCAAACGCAGGAGGCTTTTGTGAAACCCGCAATTGGGAAATGTGGATTCAACTTTGGCTATGGCCGATCTGGCTATTCCCTTGCGGCACCATCCTTGCGTTGCGTCTATCCAGTCGGCTTTACGGCATACCTCGATGACGTCCGCGTGCATTCCTTTGTACGTGAACAGTTTGTGGTGCCAATGGATTGCGCCACGCAAAGCGTCTGGGTCCAATCCCCAACCGTATTTGTCGTTGTCGTGGAGGGCGACAGCTTCTGAGGGCTCCAAATAAGCCAGTTCCCGATCTGTCCAAAGCCCGATGTCGTGGTAGACGAACGCAGTTTCCACAATCTGTTCGTATTCGGTCGCGTTGCCCAGAAAGTGCATCGCGTATGTGGTGCAACGGTACACGTGGTTTCGATAGCCATCAAAGTCGTCGCCAATCAGACTTCGGTATGGTGCGAGCAGCTCTTCAATACGGGGCCGCTCAATCTTGATGGTGATGTCACGCAAGGCAAATCTGCTTCGTCGGCATGAAATCCGGCATTGCTGCGGATTCGTGGGCAAGGTGTGGGATATCAATATGAAGGATGTCGCTGCCAACCCATTGAGAATAGCCAATGTCGGGCAGATCGACGGTAGTTTTCATATGGGAAGGCATATTCCCGTGTTTATGGCGATTCAATCAAAAGCGTGACGAAACAGTGGAACCCTACTGACCGTGGCCCCTTTCTGTCCTCACCGCACGACTTGACCTGCCCCCCTTAAACGGCACCACATCCAGAGAGATAATCTGGGGGTGTGACGCTGCCCCCAACTTGGTACCAGCCGGGTTGTTAGCCATGCAGGGCCTGACGCTGCCCCCAACTTGGTACCAGCCGGGTTGTTAGCCATGCAGGGCCGGTAGATGGGCATGCCCATCTACCGGCCGCGCGAACTCCGACGGTGTTCGGTTGCCCAGAGCACCATGCGGACGTACGCGATTGTAATCGTCTCTCCAAGCTTCTGTCACGGCCCGTGCTTCATCGAGCGACAAGAACCAATGCTGGTTCAAGCACTCGACACGAAGCCGACCATTGAACGACTCGATGAACGCATTATCTGTGGGCTTTCCTGGCCTGCTGAAGTCGAGCTTCACGCCGTTGAAGTACGCCCATAGATCCAGGCTCCTCGAGATGAACTCTGGTCCGTTGTCGACTCGAATCGTCTGTGGCTTGCCACGCAGTGAAGCCACCCCCTCCAAGACCCGCACAACATCGTCTCCAGTCAGTCGCTGACCGACCTCGATTGCCAGGCTCTCACGGCTATGGTTATCCACTAACGTCAGCAGCCGGAATCGCTGCCCGCCGACCAGCTGATCGGACACGAAGTCCATGCTCCAGCTGTCATTGGCACGCTGAGCGATCGAACGAGCTTCACGAACCTGAACGCTCTTCCGCCGACGTGGCTTTCGCCGCCTGATTCCTAGTCCTTCTTCGCAGTACAGCCGGTACACAAGCTTCTTGTTCACAATCCATCCTTCCCGACGCAGGAGCACCCAAAGCCGCGGATATCCGAACTGCACCCGACTGGCCGCGAGGTCTCGAAGTCGTACGCGAAGCTCGGCCCGCGGATTACGCCTGCTCCGGTAACGGTTGGTCGTTCGGGAAAACCCGAGCACTCGACAGGCTCGACGTTCGGCAACCCGATACGCCACCTGCACCTCCCGTACCAGAAAACGCTGCACCGCGGGCCTCAAAGTTTTTTTGAGAGCACGTCCTGCAGCATCTTCTTGTCGAGGCTCAGGTCCGCCACTAGTTGCTTGAGCTTCCGGTTCTCCTCCTCAATGATTCGAAGCCGTCGCAGTTCGGCGATGCCGAGCCCTGCGAACCGCTTCTTCCATCGATAGAAGGTCTGCTCACTGATCCCGAGCTTGCGAATGATCTCGGCCACCGAAGTGCCCGACTCAGCTTGCCTCAATGCGAACGCAATCTGCTCTTCTGTGAAATGCTTCTTTCCCATCCAAAAACCCACCCTTTCTGGTGATGCCAAGGTTAAAAAACCTAACATCCCGGATGGATCAAGAAATGGGGGGAACGTCAG
>Ga0304730_1000329_pt1 | contig 41773 bp, 42 predicted proteins | sample M_130628_MF_Meta_FD_190474 | JGI IMG/M metagenome (GOLD analysis project Ga0304730, IMG submission 190474) | Freshwater microbial communities from Lake Montjoie, Canada to study carbon cycling - M_130628_MF_MetaG (v2) (version 2) | ecosystem: Environmental > Aquatic > Freshwater > Lake | place...
TTCCCTTGTATTTATTGCGCGCTATTTCGCGTTCAGCCTTTTTTGCTTGCTTCATCGCCTCATCTGAATACACCGCAATAAAGGCGTTGAGTTTTGGGTTGAATTCCTCAATTCTGTCTAAGCAAATCTTTGTCAGCTCTACAGGAGATACGTCTTTCTTTTTAAGCAACTTGCTCACTTGTGCGATTGAAAGTTTGTGCAATTCTTTGCTCACTTCTCACCATCCAGTGGTGAGGTAAAAATATTGGCAATGTCTGAACTAATGAGCTCTAACTCATCTACTTTGGCACGATAAGAGTTTAAGTAATCCCAATACTGTTTCAACTTAGGCAGATTACTTTTGTCGATTTCAGAAAAATTCTCAAGATCCATATCGCTCCCCGTAAATTTCATTAGTGAAGGGGTTGGCCACTGTGGCCAACCCCTTCAGTTTAATGAGTTTTTCTTGTGTTGGACTAGCCCTACTTATCCATAAGAGCAGGATTATGAGGAACCCAACGGCTGTGTTTTGACCGATTGAGATAGAGGAAGTAGTAAACAAGTGAAACCACAACGATGATCAGAATAATCTTCAGATCTCCTGGCTTCTGCTTTGTAAGTGTTAAGCCAACACCAAGGATTGTGATAATTGGTGGGATAGGCCAGAACATCATCTTGAATGGACGTTCTGCATCCTTGTTCTTGATGCGGCTTACAAGGGCTGCAATTGCGATCAATGCATACAAAATAATGATCAGAACTGCTGTAAATGTTACTGTCGAAATCAAGGAAGACTTCGCGCAGAAGATAGTTGCCACTGTTCCAATGACAAGAGTTGCAGCCCATGGGGAACGGAATTTTGGATGTACTTTTCCAAGGAAATCGTTAATAGGACTTGGCCATGCTTTATCGCGTCCACTTGCCCACAAAACACGAGCAAATTGAAGAGTGATTGCAAGGGTTGCATTAACAATTGCGAATAACGCACCAACCAAAACAGCTTGTCCAGCATTTTCTCCGAGAGCAGTTGTTACTGAGTCAGTAAATGGTGTCGAGCTGGCAAGGTATGCACCTAAATCGCGTGTACCAAAGAGACCGAATGTGAATGCAGTCAATTCGAGGGCGACGCCAACGAGAGCGGAGTACATAACTGCGCGACCAATACTGCGAGCATTGCCTTTAACCTCTTCAGAGAAGTTAATCGCACTGTCGTATCCGTTAACTGAGAAGAGTGATGAGGCGATAGCTGCCACAATCGCTGCTCCAGCAACAGATCCCAGTTTTCCATCTTGCAGGCTTACTGGGTCGGTAACAATTGATAGTGGTTGATTCCAATTGAAGAGTCCCACACCAATAATTAGCGCCAAAACGATACCTTCGACGGCAAGACAGATTGTTACGATGATTGCACTCACATGGATTCTAAATACTGCCAAAATCGTAATGATTGCCATACCGATTGCTGAGGAAGCATTAACTGGAATGGAAGAGTTCAGGGAGTGTAAGTACGTTCCAATTCCAAGTGCGAGTGTTGCAGGGATAAAGATTCCTTGAAGAACATAGTTAATCATCGCAAGGAACCCAATTGGTCGGCCAAGAACCTTATTAACGATAAAGAAAAGGCCACCAGCAGTTGGATACATCGAACCAAGTTCTGCCATGCTCATTGCAACTGTGATAGCAATTAAGCATCCAAGTGAAAATGCCCAAACACCAGCCGTTCCTGATAAAGCAAGCACCGCTCCGGCAGTTACCAAGAGTGAAGCCATTGGCGTAATGTCACTCAAAGCAAGTGATAAGAGACCTTTAAATCCCAAGCCACGCTCTAACTTCTGATTATTTGAATCTGACATATAAACCCTCCCTTTCCCGAAAGATTGAACTAATGGTAAGAGGTGGCACTCGGATTTCAAGGGTTACAAGGAGTTATCAGCAATAAATCTTGTACTCGTCGGTATTGTCCAATCTCTTCCTCTAAATTATTTATGCCTTTATGCTTCCTAGGTGAGTTCACATGTGAGCATTCGTCCATTGACTTCAATACCTGATCAGGGGCTCGGCAGAATGATTTTTGACCAAACATGGGCCAGAGATGAAGGTACGGAAATAACTCCAAACTTAATGCAAGCAATGGTTCATGGCGGTGCCTATTTGTCTGGCGCATTTATTGATGGCGAAATTGTTGGTGCAGCCTTCGCATTTCCGGCAACAAATGGCGGCCTGCACCTTCACTCACATATGGCGGCAGTAACAGATAAATATCGTGATCAAGGCATTGGGTATGCGCTCAAAATTGATCAATACAGATGGGCCAAAAAAAATAACTATTCAGAGATTTCCTGGACATTTGATCCACTCGTAGCAAGAAATGCCAAACTCAATCTGCTCAAACTTGGTGTGGATATTGCAGCGTATTACCCAAAATTTTACGGTGAAATGCCAGATGCAGTAAATGCCGGTGATGAAACAGATCGAGTAATGGCGAGCTGGAAGATAGTTGGCGAAACACCCATTGGACGCAGTGCAATTTCGACCCCACAAGAATCAACAGTGTTAATCGCAATTCCAAGTGACATCGTGGCGATTAGAGGCAAAGATTTAGCAGAGAATTTGCGATGGCGACGAAAGGTGAGAGAAGAGTTCATGGACGCACTAGCAAAAAAAGGTAAAGTAATTGGATTCTCCGATAACAACGAATATGTGGTGAAGATATGAAACTCTCTGAAATCGAATTACGAATCATTCATTTGCCATTAGTTCGCCCGTTTAGAACCTCATTTGGCACTCAAACATCACGCGAAGTACTGATGGTTAAAGTGGTAGATGAAAATGGCATCACCGGCTGGGCAGAGTGTGTCGCTATGTCTGAACCCCTTTACTCACCTGAATATGTTGCCGGGGCTATTGATTTAATGAAGAGATTTTTGATCCCGGCGCTTAGAAACAAAGCTGATATCAGCGCTGAAGATGTGCCAGTAATGTTAAATCCGTACTTAGGTGGACAGATGGCGAAGGCAGCCCTTGAAACAGCAATCTTGGATGCGCAGCTTCGTAGCCAAAATACTTCACTGGCTACTTATCTTGGGGCGACAAAAGATAAGGTCGAATGTGGTGTTTCAGTTGGAATTGCAAATAATTTAGAGGCGTTAGCCGAAGAAGTAAAATCTTATGTTGATGCTGGATATCGTCGAATAAAGTTAAAGATTGAACCAGGCTGGGATATTGAAGCGGTAAAACACATTAGAAACCTGCATCCTGATATTCCTCTTCAAGTAGATGCCAACCAAGCGTATTCAAGAAATGATGGAAAGCATTTATCCAAACTCGATGAGTTTAATTTGTTGTTAATTGAGCAACCACTAGATGAGCACGACATTGTGGGACATGCATTATTAGCAAAAGAAGTTAAAACCCCAATTTGTTTAGATGAGTCAATTATTTCAGTTCAATCAGCAGAAGATGCCATTTCTCTTAAGGCAACAACAATCATAAATGTTAAACCTGGTCGAGTTGGTGGCTACATCGAGTCGGTAAAGATTCATGACGTCTGTGTGAAGAACCAAATTCCAGTCTGGTGTGGTGGAATGCTTGAAACCGGAATTGGCAGAGCCGCAAACTTAGCTTTAGCCGCACTTCCTGGATTTACTCTGCCCGGTGACACATCAGCATCTGCTCGTTACTACAAACGAGATATTACGTCACCCTTTGTTATGGACAATGGATATTTAACGGTGCCAACTGGTCCTGGCATTGGGGTTGAGCCAGATATGCAATTTCTAGAAGAGATCACTACTTATAAAGAGATTATAAAGTAAGCGAACTTTTTTTGCGCTGAATGCGTCTTATCCGTAGACAGCGTCGCGACTATTGTTGCCAAGTATTGTCACCGCTTCAAAGCAGCGCAGGGTTTCTTCCATCGTATCGAATGTGTACGTAGCTTCACGCGTACCGGTTTGTCGCACCCCAGGGATATGAGTAGCTGCAATTACTTGATTGGCCGATGCAAATTCAATTCGGATCGTATATGGACCTTTATCTAACTCAGGTTTGCGAATTCGCTTGAGTCCATCACGGGCAGCGTTCCTAATTATTTCATAGGTTTTTACAGGCGCAATAACTTCAGCCGTAAATCTGTCGATACATCTTTTTACAACTGCATAGCCCGCATCTGGTGCATATCGCTTAGCGTCTTCGATAGTTAGATCATCTCCACTGATCAGAACAACTGGGACACCAAGTTCTGCAGCATAAAGTGCATTTAAATAACCCTCACTACAGATTTGCTCGTTAAGCCATACAGCGCTGTATATATCACCAGAATAGGTGTGAGACATTATTCCTTGCTGGCCCGCAGCGGTGTGATAACCAATAAAGGCAAAGCCATCAGTATCTTTTGTAACGCCTTCAGCCATGCAGTGCTTTTTATGTCTACCTGAAATTAAAGTCGCACGAGGATCTAATAGATCAATGACAATATTTTCCATATTTGCATGAGAGTCATTGACCACGACATTTCGAGCCCCTGCATCAAAAAATCCATCGACTGCAGCATTGACTTCCTCTGTCATGATTTTTCGAAAATGATTCCACCCATCTGAACCAGGGTTAACATCTTTTGGCGAAGTAACTCCACTAACACCTTCCATATCTGCTGAAATTACAATATTCATTTCTCCACCTTTTTTACATTGAGTGTTTGAACGCGAATTGGAGTTATTGGGCTAAGCCGTATTTCACAACGTAATACTCCTGATTTACCTGAAATATCCCAAAGGAAATGAAGCGGTGAATCTGATGCATCTTTTGCCTCATTCAGAGAATCTGAAGCGATCAATCCGCCCACTTCTTCAATGAGAGAATTAATAATTGTTTGCCTTTCAGCAAATGGCACATCCAAATCTACGTTCTCTTCAAAGATTTCTTGAGCTAAGTTCGCGTTCCATTGGCGAATCAAAGTATCTGCTTTCTTCGCTAATTCATGGGTCTGTGGCCACTTCTCTTCACGTGGTAATTCGTAGCCTATTTTTTCTAAGGCGTAATCTAAGATTCCTGTGGCTGTGGCCCACGCGCCTGAGTACGTTGAATTCTCAAGAACCACAACAGATAAACCTGAAGGAACATGCCAACGCATGTGCGAACTAAAGCCAGGGTAACCACCTGAATGAGAAACAAATTGTCCGTATTTAGGATCGAATTCAACAAATAATCCCAACCCATAACCAAAAGCACGATGAGCATTTGAAGAAACAGTTGCTAAGTTCGAATTAAATGGAGCAGCAGTAGTCATTTGCTGCATGCTCAGTCGCGACGCAGCAGATAGTGGTCCACCTTGTGGGTTTGTTGTCAGGGACGAATGAAACCAACGTGCCCATGTCCGTAAATCTCTTGCACTGCTAAAGAGTCCACCAATACACGAGAACGCACCTGATTTTGAAAACGGAAGTTCTACCCAATTTTTTCCACTCTTGCGATAGCCAATAGCAAGGCTCTCTTTAGCAAATAACTCACTATCGAAACCCGAATCATTCATTCCGAGTGGTTTAAGAATTTCCTTGGTAACAAACTCTCGAAAATCAACTCCGGATGCTTTTTCGATAACTTGGCCAAGCAGTGCAAATCCCAAATTCGAATACTGAAAAATTGCACCAGGTCTTGTCACTGTATGAACTCCGTGACTGACAATCTCGCGAAGTTTCGCGCCACTAATGGATTCCTGACGATCAGCCCAGGGGTCATCAGTGGGTAAACCAGATGACATTGCAGCCATCTGTCCGACTGTGGGAATTTCTTTAATAGTGCTGATCTCGCTGAATTGATACTCCTTGACGAAATCCGTGATGGGTTGGTTAAGGTCGAGCTTTCCCCTATCGCGCAAAATTAGTAGCGCAGTGATGGTGAAACTCTTGGTAATTGATGCGACCCGAAAAGTTGTATTTGAAGAAGGTTCAGCTTTACCGATTGCATACTGACCAACGCCTTTTTCTAAAAGAATATTCTCGCCATTAAAAATGGTGGCGTAAAGCCCCGGACATTTTCCATCAAGTACAGGTTTGTTCATTAACTCATCGATACCATTTAAAACTTCTTGGCTTATCTGCACTTCGGTCATGGCTTATTTCTCCGTTACCTAGTTGGTATTTCGAACTATTGCATCAAGTTTTGGCACAGCCGCAATAAGTTGACGGGTGTATTCATGGGCGGGATTATCAAACAATGACATCGTCGGAGAAGACTCCACTATGACTCCAGAATTGATGACATTTACCCGATCGCACAGAAGCCTGACAATAGCTAAGTCATGTGAAATAAATAAGATTGAGAGTTTCAAAGATTCTCGAAGATCTGCTAGTAAATTAATAATTGATGCTTGGACTGAAACATCGAGCGCTGAAACAGCTTCGTCAGCAATCAAGAAGTTAGGATTTAGAGACAACGCTCGGGCAATAGCAACACGTTGTCTTTGACCACCGGACATCGCATAAGGCCGGCTATCGAGCAAACTTTCAGGCAGTTTTACCAGTGAGAGCAACTCCTTGCAGCGATCTAGGCGTTTTTCTTTAGGCAAAATATCGTGAGTATCTAGTAATTCAAGTATCGATTGTTTAACACTCATGCGTGGATCTAAAGAAGAGTATGGATCTTGAAAGATCATCTGTATCTTTCGGCGATCCTCAAGTGTTCGTGTCTGCGGAATCGGTGTATCCAAGTACATAAGTTCACCTGAATCATGCTTTTGCAAACCCACGATTACGCGAGCCATAGTCGATTTACCTGAACCAGATTCACCAACAAGTCCAACAATTTCACCTTGGTTAACATCTAGGCAGACATTATTAAGTGCACGTACTTGGCTCTTATTTTTGCCGCGTCCTACATTAAATGTCACATTGACATTATTTGCTGTGAATATTTGTTTACTCATGAGATGTTGCCCTCTGCAGCTGATTTAAATCAGCAAAATCAAACTGAGCAATCTCCCAGCCTGGTTCAATCTCTTTCATCGGTGGAGCTAATTCTTGTGAACGTTGAGTTAAAGATGGCGCCGTATTTTCTAGGCCTTTGAGTCTTTGAATAGGACCATCAATGCGTGGGATGGCGCCAAGAAGTGCTTTTGTATATGCATGATTTGGATTTGAGAATACTTTGTTGATGTCATCGGCTTGCTCGATAATTCTTCCTGAATACATCACCGAAATCGAATCACATAACTCTGCGACAACACCAATATCGTGAGTTACATATAACAAACTAACATTGAGGTCTTTTCTCAAGTTCTTGAACAAATCAATAATCTGGGCTTGAATCGTGACATCTAGGGCGGTAGTTGGTTCATCGCAGAGTATCAATTCAGGTCCACACGCAATAGCCGCAGCGATCATAATTCGTTGCTTCATTCCACCAGATAGTTGAAATGGATAATCATCTACTCGTTTGTGTGGATCACGAATTCCCACTTGATTCATCAGATCAATCGCTCTCTCGCGAGCTTGCTGACGATTCAGATCTGAGTGTTGAACAAGGCTGTCAGTAATCTGCTTGCCTATCTTCATCACTGGATTCAGAGCCACAGATGGTTCTTGGAAAACCATGGATATTCCAGTACCTAAAATTTCTTTACGATATTTGCCTTTATCTGCCAAGAGTTCTTTGCCGTGAAACTTAATGGAACCAGAGGTGACCCGAACATTGGAAGGCAGTAAACCCATGATTGCGCGCAGAGTTAAACTCTTACCTGAACCAGATTCACCAACGAGGCCGCGGGCACGGCCTTGTGCAACACTAAAACTAATATTGTCTATTGCAATGTAATCATGACCTGCAATACGGGCAACAATTTGCAAATCTTTTACTTCAAGAATATTTGCAGTCGTCATCATCGCTTCACTCGCAGCAACTGTGCTAAACCATCGCCGATGAATGAAAGCCCTAAGCTGGTAATTATGACGGCAATCGCAGGCAAGATGGTGAGAGAGTAATAGCCACCAGCTAAGAACTGCTGACCTTCGGAAATCATCCGGCCCCAGTCTGGAGTCGGAGGAATTATTCCGAGTCCAAAATAACTCAGTGTCACAATCACGCCAATATTTAAAATAATGTCACTCATCGCATACACAACTGCTTGAGTTATGACGTTAGGGAAAATATGGCGAGTGATGATTTTTCTATTTGATATTCCACCAGTCTGCGCCGCTTCAATAAATTCCTTAGATCGTACGATCATTGTTTCACCGCGCACGATGCGGGCATAGGCAACCCAGCTCACCAGTGAAATCGCAATAAAAATGCTGCTCACACCATTGCCCAAAATAAAAACCAAACTGATTACAAGAACATAGAAAGGAAATGCCACCACAACATCGGCTATGCGCATCACCAGAGTGTCAACCCACCCTGAAAAATACCCACATATTGCACCGAGAATTGTTCCGATAATAAATGGAGCAAGTACTGCAGCACTTGCTAAGAACAAATCAGCCCTGCCTCCATAAAGAAGACGACTCCAAATATCTCGACCTAAATTGTCTGTGCCAAGAAAATGCTTTGCGGATCGGCCTTGTAGAGTGTTCATTAAATCTTGCTCTATGGGATCAAATTTTGTTAGGTATGGCGCCATCATGACCATTGCTATCACTGTTAAAACAATAAAGATTCCAAGATAGAGACGAAAATTATTGATGTGTAATTTTCTGAGACTAGAAAAAACGCCGTTGCGAGTAGGTGTCAATGTACTCATTACTTAAACCGAGCCCTGGGATCAAGAAGGGCATATGCCACATCGGTGAATAAATAAACTAATACAACAAGCATTGCGAAAGTGAGGGTTGCACCTTGGACTACAGGAAAATCTCTATTTAAAATACCCGACATCAAAAATGATCCCATACCAGGAATAGCAAAGACATTTTCAATGACAAGTGATCCACCAGCAAGGTACCCCACCTGAATTCCTAAAATACTAATTCCTGAGATGCTTCCGTTTCGAAGCGCGTACTTCAACCAGACCGCTTGGTTCTTTAAGCCTTTTGATCTGGCGAAGGCAACATACTCACTATCTAAAGATTCAATTACAGATGTTCTTAGGCTTCGCACCAATAGCGGCACCAAACCCAAACCGATGGTGATACTTGGTAAAACCAAGGACCATATATGTTGAAGATTGGTCTCGCCATAACCCCCAACAGGAAAAATTGCAATCTTTAAGGCAAAGAAAAGAATTCCCATTGCGCCGATAAAAAATATTGGCATACCTAAAATCACAGCGTTAAAGATGCTAACTACGTGATCTACGAACTTATCTTTTTTGACAGCCGTCCAGATAGCCAAGGGCAGAGCGAAAATGATTCCAAAGAGCGAACCCATGACCATCAAGATCAGCGTTGGCGGTAGCTTCAAAGCGATTAACTTTAAGATTGTTTCGCTATAGAAAAGCGAGCTTCCTAGGTCACCAGTGAATAGGCCACCTATAAAATCAAAATACTGATTGATCAAAGGTTTATCTAAGCCCCACGCATGATGCAAAGCCGCCACGGCTTCAGGAGTCGGGTGATTGCCTAAGTAAGTCAGCGCAGGGTCACCTGGAGTGGCGTGCATCAAAAGAAAAGTTACGGTAATTATGCCAAAGACGACCGGCATCAAGTACACAATTCGCTTGATAAAGAACCGAATCATTCTTTGAGCAACCCCCTATGCAACATCTCTAACTCGGAACTCTTCTTACCCAAAACGCAATGTTCATGATTTCATCTCATGAACATTGCGTTTTAGATTACTTCCTAGACTTTCTTATTACTTGGACAGCCACACGTTTCGCAGGTTGTAGTTTCCTGTTACGAATGGGTAGAAGTTTTGTACCTTTGTTGAGTATGAGTACAAGTTTGGAGCGTAGTACAAAGGCACCATTGGCTGATCCGCATCAAATGCTAATTGGATCTTGTCATAGATTGCTTTGCGCTTTGCTTGATTATCAACAAGTACCGCATCATTTGCTAACTTGGCACTCTTTTGATTGTCGTAATAAGACCAGAGGGATGATCCTCCGCCATCAAGGATTCCAGCAAATCGAATGATTTCATCTGGATCGGTAATGTCAGTAGTGCAATATCCCAACATGATGTCATAAGACTTTCCATCACGAGCTGCAGTCCATGCTGAAGGATCAAGTTGATTAATCTTCAGCGTGATGCCAATTTTCGCTGCTTCACTCTGCAGAATTTGCGCCTTAGAGTTTTCATCAGCATTTCCAGATACAACGTTTATGCTGGCTTCAAAACCATTAGGTTTTGTAGACAACGCTAATTCAGCCTTTGCCTTTGCCACGTTGTATTCCAACCCCTTGATGCTGGCATTGTGAGCCCAAAGGGTTGGTGTCAGATAAGCGCCAGCGGGAGTACCGATTCCGAAAGTAACGGCCGCAACGATAGCTTTTTTATCTACCAAATGAGCAAGTGCTCTGCGAACATGAACATCGGTAAATGGAGCTTTTGTATTGTTAAAGATTAAATAGTGAGTAGCACTTGCAGGAAAGGCTTTTACTTTTACACCCTTTACGCTCTTAAGTGTCTTAACGCTGGAGTACGAAGGAAATTCGTTTACCTGTGCTTGTCCACCTTGAACCTGATTGGCGCGAGTATTTGAATCTGGCACCAATTTAAAAGTGATTGAATCTAAATATGGCTTGCCTGACTCCCAGTAATAAGGGTTGCGAACAAGCTTAATCAATTGACCTTTGGTCCAGGTCTGTAACTTAAATGGACCTGTTCCAATTGGATTCTTACCAAAAGCTTCCTTTGTCTTTCCACCATAGTTATACGGCACGACGGAGTTCGCAAAGATCGCCATAACGGCAGGCAATGGTGAGTACGGAGTCTTAGTTGTCACAGTCACCGTCAATGGATCTGGTGTTCCAACCTTGGAAATTGATGAGTTAATAAATCCCCAGTTACCTGCAGGATCTGAATTCTCCTCAATTGAAAATTTGACATCCTTAGATGTCATTGGTTTGCCATCTGAAAACTTTACGCCACTTCGAAGTTTGAATGTCCATGTCAATCCATCTTTAGATGCACTCCATGATGTAGCAAGACTTGGCTTTAAAGTTTTAGCATCAGCGGATGGGAGTAACAGAGTGTCAAAAATTTCCTCAACTACCCAGATGCCTGCGTTATCTGGTGGAATGCTCGGAGTTAAACTCGACTCAAGGTCGCCGCGCAAAATGGTAAGATTTCCGCCTTTAACCGGTGTTGCAGCCGAAGCCGCTTGTGAAAACGCGAATGATGCTGGCAACATGAGTGAAACTGCGATTGTTGCAACAAGTAGTTTCTTAGAAACGATCTTCATTCCAAACCAACCTTTCCTGAGTCTTATCTTTAGGGCAGCACCCTGCGGAATTTCTTGACCATGTCTATTAGGGATGAGCACCTAAGTCAATAGTTTTAATGCAGGGTATTTTCTGAATTAGTGCCAATACATGTTAATCAGCGCCGGAAATCTAGCTCTTAAGCACCTTGGCTCGCCCTGATTCCAAGCGCGCAACTGGGACTCTAAATGGTGAGCAAGAAACATAATCAAGGTTTAAGTTATGGAAGAAGTGAATACTGCGTGGATCTCCCCCATGTTCACCGCAGACACCTAGTTTGAAATCTTTGCGAATCGCACGGGCTTGGTCTCTGGCAATTGTTACTAAAAGGCCCACGCCATCTTGATCAAGTGATTCAAAGGGATTAAATGGCAGTAACTCTAAATCTAAGTATCGCGGTAAAAATGTGGATTCAACATCATCTCGGCTAAATGCCCACGTAAGTTGCGTTAAATCATTTGTGCCAAATGAGAAGAAGTCCGCATAATCTGCAAGTCGTGTGGCCGTAATCGCAGCGCGCGGTGTTTCAATCATTGTGCCAATTGGAATATCTAATTGCACTCCAGCTAAAGTTTTTTTAATTTCGGTTTCTAGACTTTCACGCAAATACAAGAGTTCGCGTTGAGTGGCGACGAGTGGAACCATAATTTCTGGCTTCGGATCAAATCCGGCCGCTTTCACTTCAAGGCTAGCCAGCACAAGTGCTCGCACCTGCATCTTGAATAACTCTGGAATTAATATTCCAAGGCGAACTCCGCGAAGTCCCAGCATCGGATTTGATTCATGCAGACGTTTTACTGCAGCAAAGATTGCTTTATCCCTCGGCGAGATAGTTTCGTTGAGTGCTTCTGCTCTTGCGGTTTCGGCGCTTAGCGTTGCGAGGTCGGGTAAGAATTCGTGTAACGGTGGATCAAGTAATCGAATTGTTACGGGCAAGCCAGACATTGATGTCAGAATGCCTACGAAATCTGCTTGTTGTAACGGTTGCATCTCGGCAATGACTGCGTTTTGCTCGTTCTCGTTATCTGCCAAAACAACGCGTTCGACATAAGAACGGCGCTCACCTAAGAACATATGTTCTGTACGGCACAGTCCAATTCCTTGTGCGCCGAGAGTTCTGGCGCGCGTTGCATCCTCAGGTGTATCAGCGTTTGATCTGACATAGAGTTTTCGAATCTCATCTGCGTGCTGCAAAATTCGATCAACGGCCTTAACAACTGGTGTTGCATCTGCGGAAGTGGCCGAGATGGTGCCTTCTAAATAGGAAGTGACTGGTGATTGAGTTACTGGCAGCTCACCAAGATAAACACAGCCAGTGGTGCCATCGATGGAGATAACTTCGCCTTCTTGCACTGCTAAATCACCGACAGTAAATTGCAGTAATTTCTCATCAACCGTAATACTTTCTGTGCCGCACACCGCAGTCTTTCCCATACCGCGAGCAACAACTGCTGCGTGAGAAGTCTTTCCTCCGCGGCTAGTTAAAATTCCTTCGGCTGCAACCATTCCAACTAGATCATCTGGACTAGTTTCGCGACGAACTAAAATAACTTTGCGCCCTGCTTTTGCTAAATCAAATGCACGTTTTGAATTAAAAACAACCTCGCCAACTGCAGCACCCGGTGAAGCTGGGATTCCAGTAGCAATTAAATTTCGCTCTGCACTTAAATCAAATTGTGGAAACATTAATTGGGCTAGTTGATCGCCGGATGTTCGAAGAAGAGCCTCATCCATAGAGATTTTGCCTTCATCAACTAATTGGGTTGCTATGCGAAATGCTGCTTCTGCGGTGCGCTTTCCCACTCTGGTTTGCAATATCCATAACTTGCCGCGTTCTACAGTGAATTCGATATCACAGAGATCTCGGTAGTGATCTTCCAGTGTTTTCATGAGGCGTTCTAATTCGGCGTGTACAACTGGCTCTTTCTTGGACATGTCCACCAGTGACATCGTGTTTCGAATACCAGCGACGACATCTTCACCTTGGGCGCGATCGAGATAATCGCCGTAACTTCCCTTTTCACCCGTAGCTGGGTTTCTCGTGAACGCAACACCTGTACCTGAATCATCACTGAGATTTCCAAAGACCATTGATTGGATATTTACAGCGGTTCCAAGGTTTGAGGCAATGCGTTCGCGGCGGCGATATAACTGAGCGCGTTCAGAGTTCCAGGATTTAAAGACCGCTTCAATAGATTGTGTTAAGTGATCAATTGGATTTGTCGGAAACGATGTGCCAGTAAATTTTTCAATTTCAACTATTAAGTCTGCGGCCAATTCTTTGAGTTCAGATGCGCTTAGGTCGGCTACTACTTTTACTCCTGCTTTTTGCAAGTATGTATGTTCAACTTTATGCACAGTTTCATCAGGTAAATCACAGACTATTCGTCCAAACATATCTATGAATCTGCGGTAAGAATCCCAGGCAAATTTTTCATTGCCAGAAGATTTAGCCATCGCCTCCGCTACTTGTGGCGTAATTCCAACATTTAAAACTGTTTCCATCATTCCTGGCATTGAGTGTTTGGCACCAGATCGAACTGAAACAAGAAGTGGATTATTGGCATCCCCAAAGTTTTTTCCAACAATCTTCTCTAAATTTGAAACCGATGTACTGATTTGTTCGTGTAATTGAGCAGGTACTAATCCAGTGGTTAGAAATTCACGACACGCATCTGTCGTAATTGTAAAACCTGGCGGAACAGGTAATCCCATCTGAACCATCTCGGCAAGATTTGCACCCTTGCCACCGAGAAGGTCAGATTTAGATTTATCACCAAATGTAAATGGATAAATAAACTGCTTAGCCACTGCAACCCCTGTTCCGAGACTTGACCGAGCCTACTCACATGAGACTCTCCAATGTGTTATTTCTTGGTCTGGCGCCAGTGATAGATGTATAGCGGAGCAGCAACAGCAATGGTTGTAAATGATGTGAAGATGTTCTTGACGGCCTGTATTTGATTGTTTCGCTCCTGCTGGTCCAAGAGTGCTGGAGAGGGAGCGTTTTCAGGCTTTGCATATGGATCAATATATGCGGGATCAGGAAATACCGAATTTATAATTGCGTTAATAAGTGAGACTGTTGAAAAAAGTACAACGAGCAGAGTGATCAGACAGACCGCATAGAGATAGAGCGAACGCCAATCAATTCCTTCATTGCGTGGTTGTAGTGCGGGGGCTTTAGCAGATTTCTTTGCAACAGCCATGGCTATCTCCTTGCGTAGTTGAATGTGTAAAGGTTATCCCAAGGGCGAGTTAATGGGCGCTAACGCTCATGAGAAAGCTCTGTTTGTTACTCTTAAACATGTCGAAAATCAGTAAACCTATGCCTGCTGCATTTTCTTTTAGTAAAAAATGGATAATTTGGTCAGTTGTGATGTTGGCACTAGCTATTTTTACTGCAAAAGATCAGATTGGCCTCGATCAACAACTCAATCAGTTTACTAGCGTCCTCGTTATATTTGTTATCGCTCCATATTTGATTGTCAATTTGAGAAGATTTAAAAAGATAAGAAGAAGAAAGAAAGAAGATGCAATCCCAGGATTTGATGAAATTGATAAATCTTTATTGAGTCCATTTTCTGTAACGATGATGATTTCAAGGCTGGGATATTCTCTTTTGATTCTCTTTACCGCTTCTCTTGTATCTATTTTCTTTCAAGAAATAGATCTTGTAGCAATTTTGGGCTCCTTATTTCTTGCCGTAATCAATGCGGGAATGCTATATTCACGAAAGTATGTCTTTGCAGGTTCTAAATTTTGGCGTAGATACGTTTTCTCAGTTTTGGTTGTCATCATTCTTATTGACTTTGCACTTGTGTATTGGGGAAATCTCGCAACTGCAATAGTTTTTCCTCTGATTTTTATTTATTCTTTATTGATAATAATCGGCATAATAAAGAATCGACCTACTACTACAGGAGAATCACCGCATAAATGGTTGGCGCTAATTCTGACCTTCGCTCCTCTAGTAGCAATCGCTCTAACCTTTTTATAAGATTTCTATAACAAATCACATGAAGCGAATCATCTACATCCCATTCGACCATCTGCACCGCAATTTTGGTGCTTTAAAAACGGCCGATCCTGCAGTTGATTTAATTGCAATGGTTGAGAGCGCCCGAATGACGACGGGGCGAAATTGGCACAAAGAGCGGCTCTTCTTCCTAATTTCAAGTGCTCGCCACTTTGCGAAATCTCTTGAAGAAGAGGGCTTTACAGTTGAATACATCAAAGCTCCGACAACTATTGATGGCTTAAACATAATTTCAGAAAGGTATAAGAAGCTTCCTCTAGTTTGCGCAGAACCGAGTTCATTTCGACAGTACGAAGCGCTTAAGGAGCATAAGGTCTCTTATGTAGAAAATGATTTCTTTCTCACTCCTCGTTCTCTGTTTAAAGAGTGGGCAGATGCTCAAAAGAACTATCTAATGGAGAACTTTTATCGAAAGCAACGTGTTCGTCTAAACGTACTAATGCAGGGAACGGATCCTGCAGGCGGATCATGGAACTTCGATAAAGAGAATCGTTTACCGCCGCCTAAAAAATACGAAGGCCCGCCTTACTTAGAGCATGTGCGAGATGAGATTGATCTTCAAGTGGCACAAGAAATATCGCATACCCCCACAACAACGTGGGCAACCACGCGAAAAGGTGCACTCAAGCAGCTAAAGAATTTTATTGATAACCACTTTGATGAATTTGGCCCACTAGAAGATGCGATGACATCAGAGAACTGGGCTCTTCATCACTCTTTGCTTTCACCGTATCTCAACAATGGGTTGTTACACGCCAGTGAAGTAATTGATGCGGCCACTAAAGCTTTTAATAAAGGTAGCATCCCGATTGAATCTGCTGAAGGATTTGTTCGCCAGATTATTGGTTGGCGCGAATACGTCAATGGCATGTATTGGTATCTAGGGTTAGATTACAGAAATAACAATCAATTACACGCCAACCGTAAACTCTTGCCACTATTTACTGATCCCAATGCGACCCAGATGAATTGCATCAAACAAACAGTCACCGATATCAACGAACGTGCGTGGGTGCATCACATCCCCCGTTTAATGCTGCTATCCAATCTCGCTTTGATTACTGGAACCAATCCACAAGAATTTCTTGATTGGATGCGTGAAGTATTTATCGATGCTACTGAGTGGGTGATGGTTCCTAATGTCATTGGCATGGGAGTACATGCCGATGGTGGCGCCATGATGACGAAGCCTTACGCCGCAGGTGGTGCATACATTTCGAGGATGTCGAATTACTGCAAACCGTGCGTCTATAACCCCAAATTGCGCACAGGCGAAGATGCATGTCCCTTTACAACGTTGTATTGGGATTTTCTAGATCGCCATAAAGAAGAGTTTGCCAAGAACCATCGCATGAGCCAGCAAGTATTCGGGCTCAACCGTTTGAGTGATTTACCTGAGTTAAAGGTGCGCGCGCAAGAAGTACTGCAAGGAATGGATCAAGGAAAGATTTAATTAGCGAGGAGCGATAACTGCCGTTCCCTTTTCGTGATCCAAAATCGTAAGTGAATGATTTGGTAGTGCTTTAGCAAATGCTTCTGCTAAGTCCCGCTCCCCTGTGCGCTTTACGTCATCGATAATCACGATGGCCTTGGGTGAGAGTTTTTTAATCAATTCGGTCAATGCTGGTTTACGTGCATCTGGGTTTTTCGATCCAGGAGGGCCGTCAATAATCAACATATCAATTTTTGCAAGGCTAGATAGTTTTGTAGTGTCATACCAATCAACCCCAGATTTGTGTGGCTTTAACGCTGCAACACGAACTTCTACACCACGCACTTTATGCTCTTTGAGCAAGTCACGTGTCTTGCCTGCAAACTCATCAGAATTATCAATGCTAATTACTTTTCGGCCGCCGGCTTTTGCAACAATCAAAGTTGATACTCCAGAACCTAACTCAACAACCAAGCGTGGCTTGTGTGTGCGCGCAAGCTCGGCAATGGTGAGCAATAAATCAGGTGAGGCTGCCCAACTTCGTGTGGGTGGAATCGCAGCGTTAAATTTTAAGAGTGTAAAGAGTTGCTGCAGCGCTTCACTTTGCCGATACGAATGCCAGATTTGTTCTCTAACTTCCTTAAATGATTCCTGATTCTGTGAGTTTACTTTGGTTACTCGTTGGTGCAGGGCGCGCAATAATTTAGCGCAGTAAATAGCGGCGGTTGCAGCGATAATGAGTAAACCTAGTTCGAGAAAACGCATGTGCATATCCTTTAGGTTCGGGACGCAGATTGCAAGGTACAGTTAAGGTTAGCCATGAGTTTTTTTCGTTATAACGATCCGCTGCAGCAACTTTTAGGGGCTGCAATAGCTGCATTGATTTTCTTGGCCATTCTCAAGTGGGCGTTTTCTTCTAACCAGAAGATGATTGTTCTGCCCGTGAATGCGGGGAAAAAAGATCAATATGGATTATTGATTCCCATAGATTCAGCTCAACTCAAAATAGACATAAAAAATGCACACAAATTGTTGGCAGAGTTCAGAATTAAAGCGACTATGACAGATACTTACGATGGGGTGCAGCTATTGGTCTTTGAGAAGGATTATCAAAAAGCTATGCGCATTTTGGAAAGCAACAAGAAACCATAAGGACCTTCTGCTCTTGTTTGGCTTAGGGCTATAGATAGAATTCATTCGTGGCAGACAAATTTTCTCCAGTATTTATCGGTGGCACCGGACGCAGCGGAACCACCGTAACCTTGAATTTGTTGCAGCGTCATCCCCAATTTCATGCGAGTCTGCCACGTGAGATCAAATTCATGACGAGTCGTCATGGCCTACTCGATATGGTCTATAGCCGTCCATTATCCGTAGAGGAAGATTTTCGCGGGCTTCGTTTTAACTTAATAACGAGAGCACTGCCGCTTCTAGGCAGAAATCAAATGTACTTTTTTAATAAAAATTTGTTTGGACGTTGGTGGAGTGAAACAGGTAAAGCTGGAAAGCCTCGTGGCTTAGTTCAATCTATTTCTAGAGAAGTTGTGGAACAAGTCCACAAAAGTTTTTTAGAATCATTCAAAAATGATCCCGCCGGTGCATCAAGAATCTTCTTCTATACTTTGGCACAAGCCCAAGTCAAAGATAAGGACGTAAAGTATTTCGGTGATTCAACACCGGTAAATATGATGCATGCATTTCAGATTCAAAAATTACTCCAAGATGCACGTTTCATCAATGTCATTCGCGATGGAAGAGACGTTGCTCTATCAATTACGAAGGAGGCATGGGGTCCTAGTGATCCCTACGTTGGATTAAAGTGGTGGGCAAATCGCATACATAAATCTGCTCTAGCTCTTGCCAAAATCAATGATAAATCCGTGCTTGAATTCAGAATTGAAGATCTAATTGTGCACAATAGAGCTCAATCCTATAAAAATATTTTAGATTTCTTGAATTTAGAGGACTCGCCGGAAATGCTCGATTACTTTGAAGCAACAATGAGCAAGGAACGATTACATACTGGCAGTTGGATAAATGAAATCAAGGATCCAGAACGCTTTGATGCTCAGTACAAGTCCTTGTGCAAAAAACTACAGGAAAAAGGTGTGCAGATTAAGGATTTAACTTAGCTTGTAATAATTCTAAAGCCGTTAATAATAATTACGGCAAGTCCGACAAGAATTCCGATCTGCTTGCGAGGCAATTTCACAACAATTCTGGCAGCAATTGGGGCCATGATTGACCCACCTAGCGCCAAGCCGCCAACTACGCCCCAGTTGATATCTAAGCGATTGATGTTTGCCAAAAATCCAACACTCGCAGAAACTGCAACGATAAATTCAGCAGCGCTGACGGTTCCAATAATTTTTCTAGGTTCCACAGCAGTTGTGGTCATCATTGTTGGGGTAACTATCGGACCCCATCCCCCGCCACCTGATGCATCGACAAAACCACCAGTAAAACCTAGATACGTGAAATAACGCGGATTTGTAATTTCAACTGAGGCAGGTTGGGGCGCAAATGTAAAGATATTGCGGTAGAGAAGCAAGAAACCCAAGAGCAAGAGCAACGTAGAAATGAACACTTTGGCGCTTGATAAATCAATTGAAGACAAGAACGTTGCGCCTAAAATCGCGCCAATACCTCCTGGGATGGCTAGTTTCTTAAGAATCTTCTTATCCACATTATCTGCATGCCAATGAGAGGCTCCCGAAACTAATGTCGTTCCTATTTCAGCTGCATGAACTGCGGCAGATGCAACAGCGGCCGATGCTCCTAAAGTTACAAGTAGAGTCGAACTTGTTAAGCCAAATCCCATTCCAAGTGTGCCGTCAATAAGTTGTGCTACTGAGCCCGCTATTGCGAAGAAAATCCAATTCATACAATGAACTTTACTATATGTTCAGTAATTATCTGGATATCTTCTTCACCATCAATTGTTATATCTGGATTTGTGGGTCTTTCATAATCTTGTCCCACACCCGTGAAGTTTGGAATCTTTCCCTGTGAAGCTTTCTTATATAGACCCTTCGGATCTCGCGATATACAAATATCGACGGGTGTATCAACAAAGACCTCAATGAAATCACCGTCAGCAAAATTAGAACGTGCGCGTTGGCGATCCGCTTCAAAGGGACTCACTAACGCCGTTATGACAATAAGTCCAGCATCTAACATCAATTTTCCTACTTCAGATACACGTCGCACATTTTCGGCTCGATCTTCGGCCGTAAAACCTAAATCTACGTTTAACCCCATGCGCAAGTTATCGCCATCTAGGACATAGGAGTGCATTCCGAGTGCGTGCAATCTTTTCTCTAGCGCATTTGCGATGGTGGATTTTCCTGAACCGGATAGACCTGTGAGCCAAATTAATTTGGCCCGCTGATTCTTTGCGCTTTCTCGTGCTGATTTATCAATTTCATAATTTTGATGCGTAATATTTTCACCGCGGCGAAGTGTGTGACGTATCATTCCTGCTCCGACACTTTCGGAAGTCAGTCGGTCAACAAGAATAAAGTTTCCAAATTCGCGAGACTCTGCATATGGCAAAAGGACAAGAGGTGCGTTAGCCGCAATTTCGACAACTCCAATTTCATTCATGACAAGGGTGTTGGCTGGTTTTTCCTCACCAGTGTTTACATCAATACTATGTCGAATTTTTGACACGATAACTGGAATCTGTGTTGGACCCGAGATTAATAAGTATGAACGGCTGTGAATCAACGCTTCTTCATTAAGCCATACAAGATGTGCACTAAAGCGATCACTGGGTGCGACTTCTTCATTTATTGATGCGATTAAATCACCGCGGGTGATGTCTACTTCTGGTTGAAGAACCAACGTCACCGCATCGCCTTCATCAGCACTATCAACGTTCTTAAAATCTGAAACAATCGTTGAAATTGTTGCCACTTGATTGCTTGGATGAATACGAACTTGATCTCCAAGTGCGACTTTTCCCCGGTGAATTGTCGTGCTTATCCCTCGAAAATCTTCTGCACGAACAATTGATTGCACGCGGGCACGCATTGTGGCTTCATCTGATTTTTTTGGCTGCCACGATTGAATGCATTCAAGCAAACTCTGGCCCGCATACCACGGCATGTTTGTGCTCGAAGATACAACGTTATCCCCGGCAAGTGCGCTCATCGGGATAAAGTGAATATCAGGCAGATTAAATCGCGACATGTGTGAAAGCAAATCATTTTGTATTGCTGCAAAAATCTCGTGGCTGTAGTTGACAGCATCAAGTTTGTTAATGGCAACAATGATGCGCGAAACTCCCATGAGATTACAGATCATGAGATGGCGCAGGGTCTGGGTACGAACTCCCTTGGTGGCATCAATAAGCACTATTGCAATATCCGCCCGAGACGCTGCAACAGCCATATTTCTTGTGTATTGCTCATGCCCTGGAGCATCAGAAATAATTAATCGTCTGCCATCTAGAAGCGACATAGAGCGATAAGCGACATCGATTGTGATGCCTTGTTCGCGTTCTGCCTCGAGTCCATCTGTGAGAAGACTGAAGTCAATCTCACCAGCTGCAATCGTTGAACCAGCTCTGCGCACAGTGCGTGCAGCACCTACCGTGTCATGAGGAACGCTGTCGGTTTGTACTAATAATCTGCCGATAAGTGTGCTCTTGCCATCATCAACACTGCCGCATGTAAGCAATCGAAGAAGTGAGGTTTGCATTAAAAATACCCCTCACTCTTCTTCTTCTCCATTGAATCTTCATTCGCGCCATCAATAAGACGAGTTGCTCGCTCACTTAGTTTTACAGCAAATACTTCTTCTACGATTTCTTCAATAGTTTTTGCTTGCGATTGCACAGCAGCCGTCAGCGGATAACAACCCAGAGTCCTAAAGCGAACTTCGAGCATCTCAGGTTTTTCGCCATCATTGAGTGGATAACGATCGTCATCGACCATGATGAGTTGGTCTCCACGTTTAACAATGGGACGCTCTTTTGAGAAATAAAGTGGATTTACTTCTATTTTTTCTTGCTCGATGTAACGCCAAACATCTATCTCAGTCCAATCAGAGATTGGAAATACGCGCATCGTCTGACCTGGTGCTAGACGAGTGTTGTATGTGCGCCACATTTCTGGGCGTTGATTACGAGGATTCCAACGATGGCCTTCATCGCGCAAGCTAAAAATTCTTTCCTTTGCCCGGGATTTTTCTTCATCGCGCCTTGATCCACCGATTGCGGCATCTATCTGGTGTTTGTCTAGTGCTTCGCGCAACGCAACGGTTTTCATGATGCGTGTGTACTCGGAAATGCCAGTTGTAAATGGATTGACACCAGAGTCAACACCCTCTTTATTTGTATTTACAATCAGTGATAGCGAGTTATCAGCAACAACCTTGTCGCGAAAGCTAATCATTTCCTTAAACTTCCACGTTGTATCTATGTGTAGCAATTGAAAAGGAATCGGTGCGGGATAAAAAGCTTTTTTTGCCAAATGGAGCAACACAGAGGAGTCTTTACCAATTGAATACATCAAGACTGGCTTGCGAAATGACGCGGCAGTTTCGCGCAGAATCTCAATTGATTCATTTTCAAGCGCTCTTAGAATCTCCGTGTTTACACGCACTGCGGTATGTTACTACGTGTTTTAGGGCTGCACGACGATTCGCACTACATCTTCAGGTGTTGCACTTCCTTTGAGTTCGGCATCTACATTCGTTGTAATTCCATTTATTTGAGCCGCTGCCAGGAATGTCATTTGGGATGCAATCTCAGCCATCCAATAAAAAGCTGCTGGGCCTGCCCGATCAAGAATCCGTTGTGCCACCGCAATCTGTGCATCACTAAATTTCTCGCGATCATTCTTATCTTCATCAATAACTGAGAGTAAAAAGCGTTTGATATCTAAACCAATACCTGTGGGATCAGTTGAGTTTTCAACGAGCTCTTTAAGTTCAGCATCTAGGCTGCGTGGTTTCTTTTTGCGTTTTGTGCGGTTAAGAAAAAAATAAACGATTAGGGCTATGGCTATGAATTCGAACATGATCCAAAGTTACTCTGTACAACTGACAATAAACTCCCTACAGAGTTAAGCGCTTACGCAAGTCTTCAATCTCGCTCTTACTCGAAGAAGATACGCGTTGTGAAATAACACCGCGTTCGAGGAGCAGAATTTGTGATGCCATTGCAATAGTGAAATCTAAATTTTGCTCAACAATTAGGATTGCGTGTGTCTTGCCGTACTCAATGAGGCGATCTCGAATTTCATCAACAACACCGTGCCAGACTCCCTCTGTTGGCTCATCCATGACAAGCAGAGTTGGTTGACCAATCAAAGCTCTTGCAATACCAACCATCTTTCGCTCACCGCCACTCATTGTTCCGGCTTTTTGATCTAAGCGATCAGCAAGCTTTGGAAATATGTCTAGGACCGGAGTCAGATTTGTTCGTTGTTTTTTGGGCAATCTTGATGCACCAATAAGCAAATTCTCGCGCACCGAGAGCTCTGAAAAGACTGGACGATCTTGTGGCACGTAACCAATACCAAGTCGCGTGCGCGCATATGTAGAGAATTTTGTAATTTCTTTATTCTCAAAATTAATTGTGCCCGCTGTAGGTTTAATGAATCCCATGATTGTCTGAAGTAACGTTGATTTACCAGCACCGTTTCTTCCGACTATTGCCGTAACACCTGTTTTAGGAATCACAAAAGATAGATCAAAGAGGACCTGGCTGGCTTCGTACCCGCCACTTAAACCATTAATTTCTAAATAATTACTAGACACGGGTGAGGTAAACCTCCTTCACCTTTGGATCATTTTCAATCTCAGTAGATGTACCTGTTGCCACGATATTGCCATGATGTAAAACTGAAATACGGTTGCACAGTTCTTTAATAAAATCTAAATCATGCTCAACGATTAAAACGCCGCACTTCTTGGATGCTTTCTTAATCAAAACTGCCGTATCTGCACGTTCTTTAGGGCTCATTCCAGCAGTTGGTTCATCAAGCAATAGCAAAATCGGGTCTACAGCCATCGCCATAGCTATTTCAAGCCATTGTTGTTGTCCATGCGAAAGCGATTTGGCAGGCTCATTTAAATACTCTTCTAGCTGGAACTCCTTTGCCAACTCTACAATCTTGATTTCAAATGCCTTTAATGAAGCGCTTCGCAATTGACTCCAGAGAGATTCTTTGGCCTGAAGAGAAATCAAAAGATTCTCTCGAACGGTTTTCTCCAAGTAAATACGAGCTAATTGGAATTTAATTGCCATTCCTGCTTTTGCTCTGTTTTGAGGAGTCTTATCGGTTATCTCTGCACCTTGAAGCAGAATTGTTCCTTCAGTTGCAAATGTGCGACCACATATTGTGTGTAAAAGAGTGGACTTTCCAGATCCATTAGGACCAATGAGACCCACAATTTCATTTTCATTAATAAACATTGATGCGTTATCTACAGCAACAAGTGGGCCAAATTTCTTCGTTACAGAGTTAACTTCTAGAAGCTTCATGCGCGAACTCTCTTTCGACGAGATTCACGAATTGTTGCTGGCAAGGAAGTTAATCCCTTAGGCAAGAAAATCATGGTGAGCAATAACATTAATCCGACCAAGATCGGCCACAAACTAGGTAGCGCATTTTGCATTTGTATATTAACAACTTGAAGAACTGTCAGAGCAATAAGTGGGCCATAGAAAGTTCCACGGCCACCTAAAACTACCCACAAAACAGTTGTTGTGGACAGAGCTAGTCCGCTCATGGAAGGTGAGACGAATCCTTCAGAAACTGCAAAGAGTGCACCGCCTGAAGAGGCTAGGGCTGCCGCAAAAACAAAGACAGCAATTTGTACGACTGATCGCCTGTATCCAAAGAATTCTGCACGTTCTTCATCATCGCGCACGGCATTCATGGTTAATCCAAATTGAGAGTTCACAATGATGACGCAGATGATGAGTGCGACAGCAAAAACTGCGAAGGCAAGAAAGAAGAGGCCCATCGCTGAACCAATCTCTTTACCAAATACTGTTGGATAAGGAATGCCTGGGATTCCGTTACCAGAACCAAGGACTGTCCAGCTATTTGCTAAACGTTCACAGATGTATGAAATCGCAAGAGTTACGAGTGCAACATATAACTCGCCTACGCGTTTGCCTGAGAATAAGAAAATTCCCAAAATTAAACCAACTACAGCACCAGCGATTATTGCTACGAGAAGCAAAATTCCCATATCTGTAATTGTGGACTTTGTTGTGACAAGTCCCACAACGTATCCACCAATGCCAAAGAGTGCTGCTTGACCGAAGGTAAAAATACCAGTTTGGCCCCAACACATTTCCACACTCAAAACTAAAATCCCGTAAATAAGGATGCGTGCAACTATCTGGGTCAGGTAATCATTTCCTGCTACAAAAAGGACAGGACTAAAGATCGGTATCGCAACAATTATCGCGATACCGATCTTTAGCCTGTTTTTTATTATTTTAGTTTTTCCTTACTGCTTCTTAGCGCACTCGTAAGGAGCAATCTTGCCCAAGCTCTTTACAATGGTATTTGAACCGTCAGCATTTGATTTACCGAGGTACATAGGCAAGTTAAGGTGCTTGGTTCCTGGAGCGAAGGAAACTGGTCCACCGATTGAGTTTTTCAGTGAAATTGAATCCATAGCCTTATTTACCTTTGCAGTGTCAAAGGACTTCGCCTTCTCTACTGCTGCTTTCCATAGGTAAATACTGCGGTACCAAGCTGGTGCGTTAAATGTTGCAGAGAACAATCCTGCAGCCTCTGGATGTTGCTTGTTGAACTTAGCAACTGTTGACTTCGTGAATGCATCGTCAACAGGGAGATAGAAGTCCTGTACGCCGATGAGACCGTCAGCTTGCTTTCCGATAATTGGGTTAATTCCCTCATCGAATAGTGTTCCAGCAATTTTTCCTTTGAATCCACCATCGACAACACCCTTAATAAATGGTCCTGTTCCTGGAAGAACAACAACTTCGAACAAGGCATCAGCTTTGGATGCAAGAACTTTGCTAACCAAGTTTGATGGATCAGTCATATCAAGTGGTACATATTCTTCGCCGACAATTGAACCGCCGCCAGCAAGAACAACTTGACGTACACGAGCGAGAATGTTGCGTGGATACAAGTAATCGCTACCTGCTAAGAAGAATGTCTTCTTGCCTTGTGAAAGCAGGTATTTAACAGTTGGGTCCACTTGCTGATTTGGTGCAGAGCCTGTGTTCCAAACGTTATTGCTGCATTCGTTGCCTTCATATGATGCAGGCCAGATGTATAGAGTCTTGCCACGCTTTGCAATCACGTCGCGAACTGCAACGCGAGTAAAGCTAGCAACGCCACCAACAACTACAGCAACCTTGTCTTGGTTAACGAGCTTGCTTGCAACCTGAGTTGCAACTGCTGGATCTGTAGCGCTATCTGCCAAAACCATCTGGAGTTTGCGGCCAAGAACGCCACCACTCTTATTGATTTCATCGATTGTAAACTGAGCAACAGCCTTGTTGGATTTTCCAACGATGCCGAATGCGCCAGTCATATCAGTCAAAACACCGACTTTTACAGTTGGTGCAGCTTCTGCAGGAGCAAACGTCAATGCGCCGAGCATCGCAACTGCCGATGCAACGATCGCAGTATTGCGACGTGTGCTTCCTTTCTTAAATATATTCTTATTCATTTTTCTCTCCATCTTTTGTAGTGATTTGTACATGAATTTCGTATTTACAAGAATTGCATTCACCGTGTTCTTATCGCCCCCTCTGAAAAATACCGACTGGGCGAAATCTCATGAAAATAATTGCTAAAAAGACAACAAGGATCTGCCCAGTCACGGGACTAATAAATTGACCGAGAATGGCACCTGGCACGGCAATAACTGCAGCCCCTGCAAGTGGACCTGCGAATTGGCCAAGTCCACCAATCATTACAGCGATAAACATCAGTATGAGATTGTCATAACCAAGATTCGGATAAAGAGTTTGAAGTGGAACGATCATGGCGCCGGCAAAACCTGAGAGCGCGGAGCCAACGGCGTACGTTCCGGCATACATCCATTTAGTAGAAATACCCGAAACGGAAACCAGATCTGGATTATCTAAAGTGGCCCGGACTTTCATACCTAAATTTGTTTTAAGAAGTATGAGTCCGATTGCAAGTGCAAGAAGTAAAGTCACAACCATAATCACAATTCGCCACACAGGAAGACTTGCTCCCCCAATGTTTATGGATGATTGAATCGGTGCATCAACAGGTGATGATTGAGTAGACATTCGCGTGCGCAGTGATTCGCGCATAATCAAACCAATAGCAAAGGTCGCAAGAAGTGCGCCTTGGGGGTTTACATAAAAGCGATGAATAATTGTTCGTTCGAGCAATAAACCAAAGAGTCCCACGACGATTGGAGCAAGAATTATCCCAATCCATAAATTGCCTAGATATTTTCCACATAAGAATGCCGTGACAGCGCCAAGCAAAACTAGTTCGCCTTGGCACATGTTAAAAACTTTCATCATTCCAACAATGATGGCCATGCCAATTACAAGGAGAATCAGAACGGATGACAGACTGAGAACATCGAAAATTCCACGAATTGTTGTTGGACTCATTCCTAGTTACCCCCGCTGCTCTGAGTGAGGTATGTCAGTTGTGATTTAACTTTTTGAATTCGATCTTCCTGCCACTCGTGCAGTTTTTGATCTGGGAGAACATCCCAGAACTCGGCCAAAGCATCTTTCATCTCTGTCTCTACGCCAGCTAACGTTTCAATAACAGCTAGCCCGCAAAATGGAACATAGGTTGGTGAATATCCACCTTCGTGCGTCATGACAATTTTTCCCCCACACACTTTTTCGGCTAACTTCTTAAGTGCCTGTGTCATTTCTCGATACCCAGTGGCAGTAACAATCATGCGCCCAAGCGGATCTGTCATCGCCGCATCAAATCCGCAACACACAACGATGATTTCAGGTTTGAATTTTTCAATTGCAGGAAATGCAATCTCTTTCAGAGCGCGCGAATATGCGCCATTTCCGCTACCTGCTGGAAGAGGAACATTAATTGAATAACCACTGCCAGCACCTTCACCTTGTTCACTCACGTGACCGCTATCAGGTGGGAATAAACCATCTTGATGCATTGAAATAGTGAGTACGTTCGGATCAGCATAGAAAATTGATTGAGTTCCGTTGCCATGGTGAACATCCCAGTCAAGAACTGCAACTCGTTGAATACCTAAATGTTTTTGGGCGTATCTAATGGCGATCGCAGCGTTAGCAAAGATGCAAAAGCCCATTCCAGTTTCGACTCGTGCGTGATGCCCAGGTGGACGAATCAACGCGTACGCATTTGTTACTTCGCCAGAGACAACAGCTTTCATTGCTTCGATTGCACCGCCTGCTGCCCATAATGCAATTTCATATGAACCAGTACCGAATGGACTTAAACCATCTCCGGCATCGCCACCGACAGGAGTGGCACTATCGCGTTGAATTCTAGAAATATAATCTTTTGGATGAACTAGGGAAATATCTTCGACTGTGGCTTGTATAGCGGGAATTCTCTTTAATTTTTTGCTCAAACCTGAGACTTCAATTGCACTTGCAAGACGAATCTTTGAATCTGCGCTCTCAAAGTGCTCATACGGTTGTGCATTTAATCCAGCCGGGGCTGCTCCAGCAGAGTTGCCTGTGTTATGCCAACCGTAGATTTCTTCCCATACGTAACCAGTAGGCATTCTTTTGACACAGACCTCCGGTTCTTATCTCGGTGAAAAACTCTTACGCGGACACTATCTAGTCGGCGCGGGATTATCTAGGGGTTACTGGTCCGTAATTAAATTATTTGGGCCAAAATTACGCGTGCTTGGTCCCCAAAATGTGGACTGCCTTTTTCATAGACATCAATTTTCAGAATTTCGGGAGCCGTAATTTGCTTGGCATTAGCTAGCGAATCTAACTCTGCTTGAAAATCTTTACCTACAAAGTGTTCGTTGTTGACACCGATAACAATCCATCCTGCAGGTCGGACTAGCGCTAAAACATTCTTAAGTGCATCTGGTCCAAGATGTCCGTGTGTAAATGTTCCTGAGCAAATAAGTGCGTCATATGATTCAAATCTATTTACAACTGGTTGTGTCAGATCACATTCGTTGAGATGCGAATAAACAGCAGAATCATCGGCGCGCTTTTTGCGTCTAGCTTCTTCAAGCATTTCAGGAGAAATATCTAAGCCATCAATTTCCAACTTCGATCTCAGATGCGACAGATACATTCCAGTCAAACCAGTACCGCAACCGATATCTATAACACGTGCTACTTCATCCGAATCCAGCGGTACATGTTCATTAAAAACTTCTGATATTGCTTTGGGATATCTGTACTGCTTAGCGTCCACAAAAGATGATTCATACGTCGCTGCCCATTTGGCATACAAGCGACGATTATCTTCGGGAGTCTTTACTGCGTACGCCTCATCTAACCCAAGCGCCATTTCATCTGACATGGGCGAAAGTTTATGGAACCGGAGTCGGGATTACTAGTGCTCTGTCAGTCATCCATGCCAAACTGCACCTATGAGTTGGTGGTCAGATTTCACAGCAAAGAGAGCGCTCAAGAAGGCTCTGAAGATTTATGAGAACGAACATGCAAACTGGGCGCGCGATGTAGAAATTTTTAAGAAAATCGAAGCCGCATTTGAATTAGCTGTTAAAGGTGAGGACTCAGTTCCAAATAACACAGTCCAGAAAAAGGGTGAAGTTATTTTGTGGGAAGGCAAAGGCCAACTCCACGAAACTGGACGCACTCCCGGACGATACGTTGGTACATCACAAGGTTTTAGCGTTCCATTATTTGCTGGAATTCGTTACAGAGTCGGAGCACAACGCGGAACGTTTGTAGCCGGTGAAGAGGTTCAAGTTCCAAAAGATGTGGGTCAAGTCTTCCTTACCACTGAGCGAGTTTTGTTCAATGGACAGATGAATACAAAAGAATGGTTGTTCACAAAGTGGAATGGCGCAGCTACTAACGATGATGAATCTGATTATGTTTTCTACGTCAGTAACCGCCAAAAAACTTCTGGAATTCTCTTTGGTCCTTCCCAGGGGCGCGAATTTAATCGATTTCTTGCGCAAGCTATCAATTGCGTTGAAGAAGGAATTGATGTCGCACTAAAAAGTATTCGCAATCAGTTAAAGGAGTTAGGCGAAGACGAACCGAAAGCTCCAACACCACAATCTATTGAATCTGCACGAATTGCTAAGTTAGAGATAGAGGCGCCGAAAAACTAAGCTGGACGGAAAGAGTCTTTTGCCTCTGTCTGTGCATGCTTAATCATGATGTGCCGGGTTACGGAGTATTCAGCCACAGATTCTGCACTCATATCTTTTCCAAATCCGCTGCCCTTAACTCCCCCATGTGGAGCCTCGGATGCAATCGGCAAGTGATCATTAATCCATGTAACACCAACTTCTAGTTGGTGCGTAACACGTAGCGCGCGAGCAACATCTGTTGTCCATACCGAAGATGCCAAGCCGTAGGCACAATCATTTGCAAGTGCGATTGCTTCATCCTCAGTTGTAAATGGAAGTACAACAACGACTGGTCCAAAGATTTCTTTTTGCACCGCATCGCTATTTTGCTTGGCATCGGTAATCAATGTAGGTGGGTAATAAAAACCATCTGTATCCGGAACAAATCCACCTGTATGAATTGTGGCTCCCGCAGCCTTTGCATCCTCTACAAATCCGTGAACGCGTGTGCGATGTTCAGCGCTAATTAGTGGACCAATGTCGCTGCTGGCATCGTGTGGATCGCCGTACTTGATTGATGACATCACTGCAGTAAGTTCTTTTACTGCTGCATCAAATGTGGATGCATGAACATAAATTCGTGTGGCCGCTGTGCAATCTTGTCCAGTGTTATATGTGGAACCCATGGCAAGTGCGTGAGCCATTGCTCTGATGTCCGCATCTTCAAAGACAATTGCAGGTGCTTTACCACCGAGTTCTAGGTGCAGGCGCTTCGTTGTTTTGGATGCTTCAGCCATGATTGCTTGACCTGTTGTGGTGGCTCCCGTTACTGAAATCATTGCAATGTCTTTATGTCCAACGAGTGCTTTACCGAGATCATCATCTCCCGAAACAACATTGAGTAATCCTTTTGGTAAACCGGATTGCACAGCGAGTTCTGCCATGCGAAGGGCAGTACTTGGCGTCGATGGTGCTGGTTTTAAAATAACTGCATTGCCAGCCGCAAGTGCTGGGCCAAATTTCCAGATCGCCATAATCAACGGAAAGTTCCATGGCGCAATTGAGCCAATGATTCCGATTGGGCGTTTAATTAACATTGATGTGTAGCCATCAGATAGAACGCCGGCACCTGTACCATCGAGCGAACGTGCGGCAGCGGCGAAGTAGTGCAAATTATCTACGGCAAATGGCAGTTCGCCATCACGAAAAACAGCAACAGGCTTTCCGCTTTCGCGTACTTCTAGTTCTGTCAGTTTTTCACTGTCAGCTGCAATTGCATCTGCAAACTTAAGTAGCGCCGCACTTCTTAACGCAGGTGTTAATTGGGACCAGGACTTGTAGGCAGATTTTGCACCAGTGATGGCGCTTTCTAAATCTGCTGTTGTGGCTGCAGTGTATGCAAAAGTATCGGATGGCTTTGCTGGATTAACCAGTGTTATTTGTGAGCCTTTACCTGTTACGTATTCACCATTTATGTAAGCGCTATAAGTTGTCATGATTTAGGAATCTGCCAGAAGAATGGAATCTGCGGCGTTCCAAGATAAGTGGCATGTGGAACCAACAGGTGGCACCTGATTAAGCGCGCAAGAAACCTTTATCAATTGATCAAATCCGCAATCAACGAATAGCAGACTAGATCCACCGTAGAAGTTAGAACTAACTAACTTTCCAGATATCGTTCCTGTGGCGCCGAGTGAAATATCTTCAGGGCGAAGTACGAGCACCGCCTTGGATCCTGCTGATATCGAAGTTGCAGGAGTTGGCAGAGTCTTGCCCTGTGTTGTAATTACCCCAGCACCAAGTGTGCCTGCAAATAAATTGCTCGTGCCGATAAAGTCAGCGACAAACTTAGTCTTGGGCGCGCTATACATTTCAACAGGTGTTGCAATCTGAACAACTTCGCCCTTATCCATCAATGCAATGCGATCGGCAATAGACATCGCTTCTTCTTGATCATGTGTAACGATAATGAAAGTAATACCTGCCTCATGTTGTAAGCGCTTGAGTTCGAGCTGCATTTCTGAACGTACTTTTTTATCCAGTGCAGATAATGGCTCATCCAATAACAAAATCTTTGGGCGCTTCACAATTGCGCGAGCAAGTGCAACGCGTTGTTTTTGTCCACCCGATAATTGAGAGGGACGGCGATCTTTCTGATCAATTAATGCAACAGTTTTTAGGACATCATGGACGCGCTGATCTATCTCAGCTTTGTCTAATTTCTCGCGGCGCAATCCATAAGCGACATTGTCATAAACGTTTAAGTGTGGAAATAAAGCGTATGACTGAAACATCAAATTAACTGGGCGTTTATTTGCTGGCACAGAGAGCAAATCGTCATTGGCTAATGTGACTACACCAGAATCAAGAGATTCAAGTCCTGCCAATGCGCGCAACAGTGTTGTTTTTCCGCATCCTGATGGCCCAAGAAGTGCGAAAAATTCGTTTTCACGAATCTCGATTGAAACGTTGTTTAGTGCTTGAACATCACCGTATCGCTTAGAAGCTCCTGCGATATTTAGAAATGAACTCATATTTGATCCTGCACCTTTACGTTTCGTTGAGCGATTGTGACAATTAATGCGCTGATAAGCAAAACAACTGTGGCTAGGGCATTGATCTCTGGGGAAACACCGAAGCGAACCATTGAATAAATAACAATTGGCAATGTTGGAGTACTTGGGCCATCAGTGAAGAATGCAATCACAAACTCATCGAGGGATAATGTGAATGCGAGCAATCCCCCAGCAATGATTGCTGGCTTGATGCTAGGCAGAGTTATTCTAAAAAAAGTTCCAACAGGAGTATCGCCTAAATCTTGCGCCGCTTCTTCAAGGGATGAATCAATCTGCGATAGACGTCCACGAACTATTGCAGTAACAAAGGCCATACAAAAGAGTGCATGACTGATGATGACTGAGTGCAAGCCCAACGTCAGATGCAGAGATGTGAAGAGTGCGAGCAGACCAATTGCAAGTGCTAAGTCCGGAAAAATTGCTGGAGTCAGCGCTACTGCTTCTAGACCGGATGATTTTTGATATCTCGCTAATCCAATTGCGAGCAGCGTTCCAAGAACAATAGAAATTATCGTCGTAGCGATCGCGACTATCAGAGTGTTCTTGAATCCTTCCATGATGTTTGGACTATTTACCAGGACCGAATACCACTTTGTACTAAAGCCAGTCCACATAAATGGGGAATCAGATTTATTGAACGACATAAAGATAAGCACCGAAATTGGTAGATACAAAAACACCAGCACTCCGTAGAGCGGTACACGTAACCAACCGAGGGAGTTATGCACGAGAATCTCCTAGCACTCGTCGATTAACTCGAGCTTGAACAAAGAATAGAAGCAAAAGCATTAAGACCATTGAGAGTGCAAGCACAGAACCGAATGGCCAATCGCGGGCCTTTAGGAATTGATCTCTGATCAAATTACCAACCATGATTGTTTTGCCGCCACCAAGTAGTTCGGGAACAATAAAATTTCCAACACTTGGAACAAATACGAATATTGCGCCCACTAAAACACCGGGTAAAGCCAACGGCAGAGTCACTTGTCTAAATGCTTGCGCAGGCGTGGCACCTAGATTAACTGCAGCTTCTTTCATTGCGGGATCAATTCGCACAAGAGCTGAATAAATTGGCAATATCATCAAAGGGATATACGCGTAGAGCAACCCTAAAACAATCGCGCTGGGCTTATACAGAAGTTCGAGTGGTTCACTAATCACCCCCATGTTTATCAAGCCTTTATTGAGGAATCCTTGAGTGTTAAGCAAGACAATCCACGCGTACGTGCGGATGAGAAAGTTAGTCCAAAATGGAAGAACGATGAGCACAAGCATCATGTTCTGTCGATTAGTTGGCAATTTAGTAATTGCATAAGCGACCGGAAAACCAATTAGAAATGCCAGAATGGTCGTTGTGGCTGCGATAAGAATAGATTCAATCAAGACACCTAAATAGAGCGAATCAAGTGCGCGAGTGTAGTTTTCTGTTGTAAAGATAAATTCGATTCCACCGTATGTACCACGGGATAAGAATGTGTAGGCGATGATGAAACCCAGCGGGATTAACATAAATGCGGTGATGTATGTAAGCCCCGGAACTAAGAAGACGGCACGCGAAAGAAGAGCGCGACGCTTGATTGCGTCGCGCCCCTCTGACTTAACCGCTAGAGCCATCTAGTAATTATCTCTAATTACTTGGCCGTTACTTCGGTGGCTATGCGCGTATAAAGCGCAGATGCCTTTCCGAGATCAACAAGTGATTCATTCTTTAGGAGCTCCGCTGGAGTAATACCCATATTTGGGAATCCACCAACAAGTGCTGGCAATGATTTTTCCATCGCTGGCTTGTTAGGAACCTTGTAAAGAATGTTGTCGACTACCCATGACTGAACGTCCTTATCAAGGATGTAGTTAATGAAAGCATGTGCAGCTTCCTTATTCTTTGAAGTCTTCAGAACGACCATAACGTCAGTAAATAGATCTGAACCTTCTTTTGGAACTACGAATTTAATGTCCTTGTTTTCACCAATTCCATAGTTACACCAACCATCCCACGCTTCAACCATGACGGCTTCACCTGTCACTAGGCGTGTATAGAAAGTTGTGTCGTCATAGGCAAGAAGGTTTGATTTTGCTTTAACAAGAAGATCTTTGACCTTACCCATTTCAGCTTCGTCCTGAGTATTAGCTGAAAAACCAAGTGCCTTCTGTGCGGGAAGCATCAACCAACGCTCTGTTGCAAGCATTGTTATTTTGCCCTTGTACTGTGGCTTTGGTTGCAACAAATCGTTCCAACTTGTTGGTTCATTACCCTTCATTAAATCTGAGCGGTAGCAAATACCAGTTGTTCCCCATGAGTATGGCATTGAATACTTATTGCCTATGTCATATGCAAGTTTTGCGGCTTCTGGGTAGAGGTTTGCCTCATTTGGAATAAGTGTTTTATCCAAATTTTCGATCAAGCCTTGAGCAGCAAGTGCCTGAGCAAATTGACCAGAAACGAATGCAACATCAATTCCAGAGTCTCCACCAGCGGTGAGCTTGGCCATGATCTCTTCATTAGTTGCGTGATTTGTAATTGTTACTTTGGTTCCAAATTTTTCTTCAAACTTAGCTGGCAAATCTTCTGGGTTGTATGCCGCCCAGTTGCTGACAGTTAACGTTTGCTTGCTGAGATCTGCATTTGGATCAAGTGCAGTTGCACCAGAATCCGAACTGCTACAAGCAGTTAGTGCAAACAAAATGCCAGCGATAGCCGTTGTGGCTACAGCTTTGCGTGAAATTCTCATGAAGTTCCTCTCAAGAAATGCACCCGCACTGGGCGCAAAGAATTACTCCCTACCTTAGAGAAAAAAACTGGGATTTTCTAGGGTTGCAGCCCTCAAAAAGGCGTGGTTTACAACATTGACGCGGTGTTGTTGGATTAGCCCATGACACAGCAAAAATTAACTGTCCTATTTATGCCCGAGTCCGCCTACGGTCCTACCAACCAATGTATTGGTATTGGATACCGACTTCTTAAAGCTGGCCATCGCGTTGTCTTCGCCGCCGAAGCATCATGGGAAGGTAAATTAAAAACACTTGGCTTTGAAGAGGATCTGGTAAATCTTGCGCCGCCGGCCCCAGCAGATTCCGATGCAGATCCTGGACAGTTTTGGACCGATTATATTCGCGACACTTCACCAGAGTTTCGAAAGCCAACTATCGAACAACTTGAAACTTTTGTGAAACCAACGTGGCAAGCTCTCATTGATGGTGCGATGTATTGCGAACCACAATTACGCGAAATCATAAAGCGCGTTAACCCAGATGTAATTGTCGAAGATAACGTAGTCGCTTTTCCTGCGTTGATGACTGCTGGTAAACCATTTGTGCGAATCGTCTCTTGTAACCCACTTGAAGTTAAGGGTACAAAAGTTGCGCCAACATTTTCGGGATATGCAGCAAATGATTCAAGTAACTGGGAAGCATTTCGCACCGAATACAAACGCACTCATCATGAAATGTGGAGCGCGTTTAATGCATGGGTACAGTCACAAGGTGCACCTGCGCTGCCAGAACTCGAGTTTATTCACGAATCAAAAGATGCGAACTTGTATGTTTTTCCTGAAGTTGCTGATTACGTTAAAGAGCGTCCACTTAATTCAACATGGACGCGTATTGATTCAAGTGTTCGCGAAACCGACAGTAGGTACGACATACCTGCAGAGGTCGCTAATCGTCCTGCCGATTCAAAGTTAATTTATCTTTCCCTTGGATCCTTGGGATCTGCAGATGTCGGACTTATGAAGCGATTAATTGAAGTACTAGGCAAAACCAAACATCGCTTCATTGTTAGCATGGGACCACAGCACGAGCAGATTACATTGGCTGAAAATATGGTCGGCTCTCAGTTCTTGCCACAAATCAACATCATTCCGCAGGTTGATTTAGTCATTACTCATGGTGGCAATAACACCACCACTGAAGCGATGCACTACGGCAAACCAATGATTTTGCTCCCACTCTTCTGGGATCAATACGACAACGCCCAACGCATGCACGAGCTTGGCTTCGGTGTGCGCCTTGCAACGTACGCCTTTACAGAACAAGAGATGCACAACGCACTTGACTCACTCTTAAGTGATGCGGCGCTAGGTAAGAAGATGCGTGAAAATTCAGCGCAGATTCAGAGCCGTGATGGACTTGGTGTGGCATCTGCACTCATTGAAAAAGTCGCGCTCGCTCATAAATCACAATAACAATGCATCTTTCTAAGGCGCAGTGCCAAGCGCTGTTGCCCGTTTCGCGTGCTGATCTGATTACAAACTGCTCGGATATATCCGTTGATTTTTCAATCTCTGATTCTTGCGGAGTTCTGGTATTCGAATCAGGAAATAAGAATTTTGTCGCCCCTTACGTGAAATCAACTGGATTACGCCGCGCAGAATCTCGCGATGGCGTGACCGCAAAACTATTGAGTTCTGCGTTGCCGGAAGGATTGCGTTCGACAATGTCTAGCGGTTCGTATTCACAGGAGCGATTTATCGCAGTGGACCAGAGCAATGAGTCTGTCGTTTTAGATGAGTCCATCATTGTTAAATGGCAAATTACTGCAAATAAATCAGTGGGTGCACGTAAGGAGGAAATACTCACAGAAAATGGTTTTACTAACCTGCCAGCATTGCTTGGAAATATTTATTGGGATGAGAAGTTGTTGGCAAGTATCAATAAGTACATTCCTGGCACGACCGATGGTTGGACTTGGTGCGTGGACAAAGCAAAAGAAGATGATCTCGGGGTATGGCTTGATACTTTGGTTGGATTAACTAAAGAGATGCATCGCTGCCTTGAAGGATTAACACATGGAGATTTTCATGTTGGCCAGATTCTGAAAACCGCTCATAACGAGGATATGTGGGTCATTGATTTTGAAGGCGACCCGCTTGGAAATGATGCCGAAGAAAATGATTATCTGCGAGACATCGCAAGCATGTGTGCTTCCTTTTTCCACGTTGGCGCAGTTGCCATCAAATACGGTGCGAGTCCCACGACGATAAAAGAGTGGGTTGTGGGCGCTGAAAAAATCTTTACGACAAAGTATTTTGATGGCAATAATTTTGATAAAAATGCCCTTCATGCGCTGATGCGTACTCTCGAAAACAGAGAGTTAAAATATGCGGATAAATTCTTACCGCAATGGCGCTATGCACCTGAGTTTGCCATCGGTTATATGAAAGAGTTGGGTTATGGATCCAATTAAATTTGGCGAAGATTTAGCTCGCAAAGCAGACCTTGCTCATTCGCTTTCAACTCAAAAATTCTCATGGCCAACACTTTCCGGACAATCACTTGTCTTTATGGCAATGGGATCCTCTGCCTTTGCTGCGCAATCCATGGTTACGCGTCTGCTGGCATGTGGCGGTGATGCAACATCCACACTCTCCAGTAATCCAACGCCACCACAATCTGGCGCTCATAAAACTTTGATTGGGATATCTGCCTCCGGTAACTCTGTTGAAACAAATGCTGCCTTCGACGCAGCAACTGGGTACAGAGAAAAAATCTGGCTTACCAATTCTGCGGAACGGGGCAGTCACACAGTTGCGATGCATGCAGGCATAGAAAGTGGTGGAGTTGCGTCTCTTACTTATTTAGCCACACATATTGCCTTGCTGAGGCTATTTGAATCCCTTGGCTGCATTACTGGCTTAGAAAAAACAATTGAATCTGCCGCAGTTGCAATTGCGGATATTTATGTAAGCAAAGAAACATGGTTGCCAGAGTTGATTAATCACATTACATCGCCTGCTGGCTCTTACTTCATTGCACCTGCTGATCGTCTATGTAATGCACAGCAGAGTTCATTGATGATGCGCGAAGCTCCACGTCTGCCATCTGTTGCATGCGAAACAGGCGACTGGAGTCACATTGACGTCTATCTGACAAAAACCCTGGATTACCGCGCAATTTTATTTCCAGGTTCCAAATGGGAAGACCAGTTATTTAAATGGACGCAAGAACGCGGTTCACAAGTATTAACCATTGGATTCGATCACCCACAGGCAACATCATCACTTCGATATAAGAATGACTCTGACCCGCTAGTGCGTTTGCTCGCTGAAACTACGTATGCTGAAATTCTTTCCCAGCACCTCTGGGTTACAGCTTGATCATGTATTGAACGTAATCATTATTTTTCGTAATTGAGTCGTACAAATAACGCGCTGTTTCATTGCCTGCTTTTGTTTGCCAATACATGCATCCAGCGCCGATTGCTACTGCGTGCTCTTTAACGTGATTGATCAGTGCACGACCTACGCCTTTGCCACGCGCTTGCGGGACAGTAAACAAATCTTCGAGGTATAGCTCGCCCACTTCTTCCCACGTTGATTGACGCAACATGGCGTGTGCAAAGCCGAGGATTTTTCCATCTTCTTCTGCGACGAATCCAGTGAATACGTGGCTGTCATCAAAGAAGCGTTGCCAGGTTAAATCAGTTGTGTGATCTGGAATAGAAGTTTCGTAGAAAACTAAATATGCCTGCCAGAGTGGATCCCATTGTGCGCGATCCGATTTTTCAATATTACGAATTTTCATGTGGTGGCTTTTTCTTAAAGAATTTTCGTGGGTCAACCTTCTTGGCATGATGCTTTGTTCGCAAAAGAATTCGCTCAGCCCAAACAAATTCAACAGCCAGTACTACCAGGCCAGCAAAAACAAATGGCAAAGTAAATGGACCTGGAAGGACAATCAGGAGTCCGCCAATAACGATCAGGGTTAAGCCAATAACGAGCACAATTAGCTGTCGCAAGGGTTTGGGAACCATTTTCCATGTTTTGCCAAATTCCATGTACCTATTCTATTTGTGGAAAGTGCTTCGTGCTAATAGTTTTGGCTTATGACACGGGTGGCCGCATGCCAAATTTCTTTAAATATAGAGAATCCTGCAGAAAATATTGCACGAGCGGACAAGGCGATTGCCGATGCGATTTCGCAAGGTGCGCAGATTATTGTCCTACCCGAATTAACAAACTCTGGTTATGCATTTACTTCAGTTTCTGAAGTACAAGAGCGCAGCACAACGCTTGATGGTGACATAGTTGAAAAGTGGAAAAAGATTGCATCAGTTAATGACGTTGTAATTGTTGCAGGTCTCGCTCTTTCAGTTGATTCACGTCTATATAACGCATCAGTAATTATCGATAAGACAGGTTTGCTCGGTTGGTATGCCAAAGTGCATCTCTTTGGTGAGGAACACCAATTTTTTAAATCTGGCGACAAACCTCCTTTGGTCGTAAACACCGCACATGGTCGCATCGCAACGATGGTTTGCTACGACGTTGAATTTCCTGAGTGGGTGTGCCTTGCGATGCTTGATCGTGCAGCGTTACTCGCCGTGCCAACTAATTGGCCGAACTTAGGTCAACTCATTCACGGAACTCCAATGGAGGCAGTGCGTGTACAAGCAGCGGCATCAGTTAATAAAATGGTCGCAGTTGCAGCAGATCGAAGCGGATCCGAACGCGGTCATTCGTGGGTTTCATCATCAGTGATCACAGATTACGAAGGAAACATCAGTGCAATAGCCCATCGCGATTCGCAGGCAGACGTGCAGGTTTTGGTTGCAGATGTGGATTTACCGACAGATACATCAATTACTCCAAAAAATGATGTGCGCAAAGATCGCCAACCAGATTTATACAACGGAATTCTGAAATACTGACATGACAAAACGCGAAATAATCACTCACATCAACAAAGGTGAAGATTCACCGGCCCGAGTAATTCCTGCGCAACGCAAACCATTTCGAATCGCTCTTATCCAGGAACCGTGGCACGGCAGCGTTGAGATACAAAAAGAAGAAATCACGGCTGCGGTTCAAGCCGCAAGTGAGTTCGCACCTGATCTTATAATTCTGACCGAACTTTCGCTGTATCCATATGCGTGTACACGACCAGATGCACAGGCTGATTTTGTTCCCGAGAAGTTAAATGGCATGAGTGTTTCATTTGCCACCGAGTTAGCACGTTCATCTGGTGCCCACGTTGTTATCTCGATGTATGAAGATGCAGGCGACCAACACTTCAATACTGCAGTTACGGTTGCACCAAGTGGTGAAATCGTTTTAAAGACTCGCAAAACTCATATTCCAGTCACTGCTGGTTATTACGAAGACAAGTATTTTTCACAAGGTGACTCAACCCCCGCTGTAGTAAAAATTAATGATGCCTTAGTAGGAACGCCAACGTGTTGGGATCAATGGTTTCCTGAACTCGCGCGCGAATACGGATTAATAAACACAGACTTGCTCTGCTACCCAACAGCCATAGGCTCAGAACCAGATCACCCAGATTTTGATACCGAGCCACTTTGGCGTCAGATGATGGTTGCCCATGGAATATCAAATGGTTTATTTGTGGCAGCAGTAAATCGCACGGGCACAGAAGATGGAATTACTTTCTACGGTTCTTCTTTTGTTAGCGATCCCTACGGACGAGTGCTTGCTCGTGCTGGCCAAGAAGGCTCTGCTCTCCTTGTGGCAGATCTTGACCTAGACCAAAAGCGAGATTGGCTTACACTTTTCCCATTCTTTAAAACACGCCGACCATCGGTATACAAAAACATCAACAAGTAAGGAATACACATGACACGCACACTCTTTACGAATGCAACTTTTTGGCCAGGTCAAGCACAGAGCCAAACCTTTGGTTCGATGTTGGTCGACGGTCAAAAGATAGTTGCTGTTGGTGATGAAGCTCTTAGCGGTGCGCATGATAAGAAAATTGATCTTGATGGTGCATTCGTCTCACCTTCATTTGGCGATGGTCACTGCCACCCAATCTTTGGTGGACGTCAACACTTCGGTCCACAGATAACAGATTTGCCGAGCGTTGAAGCAACGCTTGCCGAGATTAAAAGATTTGCCGAAGCTAATCCTGATCTGCCATGGATTATTGGTGGTACTTATGACCCAGCAATGTTGCCTAATGGAAACTTTGATGCAAAGTTACTAGATAGCGTCTGCCCAGATCGCCCTGTTGTCCTCAATGCTATGGATTACCACACCATCTGGGTAAACACGGCAGCACTTAAGGCTGCGGGTGTTGATGCACATACACCTGATTTAGAAATCGGAACAATTGTTCGTCGCGAAGATGGCTCACCTCTGGGCACTATGCGCGAATGGGATGCTGTTAATTTGATTATGGATCACGCACCCAAACCA
>Ga0304730_1000330_pt1 | contig 41696 bp, 57 predicted proteins | sample M_130628_MF_Meta_FD_190474 | JGI IMG/M metagenome (GOLD analysis project Ga0304730, IMG submission 190474) | Freshwater microbial communities from Lake Montjoie, Canada to study carbon cycling - M_130628_MF_MetaG (v2) (version 2) | ecosystem: Environmental > Aquatic > Freshwater > Lake | place...
AATCAATCGAAGCATTAGATCCCGAAGGCAAGAAGTATCTAGTTGAGACCGAGGTCGAATACAATGGAATGAAAGCCCATATAGATTTATTCATTCCTGAAACTGGTGCAGTCGTTGACTGGAAGACAACTAAGATTAAGAACCTTAGTTACTTCCCATCGAAGAACCAGCGTTGGCAAGTTCATACATATGGCTACTTGTTGGAGAAAAACGGTTACAAAGTTAAGACCGTTAACTTGTGTGCCATAGCCCGGGATGGTGATGAACGAGATGTAAAGGTTCACTCTGAAGACTATGATCCAGCGATTGCTGAAGAAGCATTGGCTTGGCTCGAGAGTATTAAGAGTGCAGCCGATGCACCTGAACCTGAAAAGGATGCCAGCTACTGTCAGTTCTATTGTAAGTTCTACGACTCTTCTGGGGAGTTGGGTTGTACTGGACTAAAAAAAGAACTGAACAAAACCTCGGAAGTCGAGATCGAAGATACTGAGGTGGACAACAATGCCTTGTTGTTCTTACAAATAGGAAACCAGATCGATGATCTGGAAGCGAAGCGTGAGAGTCTTCGAGCTTCACTCGAAGGCATCTTCGGTAGGACACGAAGTGGGGTCGACATTAGTTGGACTACTGTCGCAGGTCGTGCATCTATCGATGAGAAGGAAGTAGAGAAACTCTTGGGCTTCGTACCTAAAAAACCAGTCGGCAAAGAATCAGTCCGACTCAACATCAAACACATAAAGGAGAAATAAGATGGCCGAACTAGGCTTTCAAGTATCAACAAAGACAAACGATGGAACAATCTTTGTCATTGCAGATGCAACATATCAAGGCTTCTCACAGAAATTAGCAGAAGCTTTAGATCCAAGTGGTGCCGAGTCACTACTACAAGCCATGGCTAACGCCTTTAGTGGCTCTCAACCAATGACCACACAAGCGATTGCACAGTCATTCAATGCAACCGTAATCACGCCACCACAAGATGCATGGGGTCAGCCAGCGAATGCTGCCCCTACTAACGGCCCAGTATGTAAGCATGGAGAAGGAGCCAAGTTAGTTCCTGCTGGAACTGCCAAAGCTTCTGGAAAGCCTTATCGTGCTTTCTATGCTTGCTCACGACCACAGGGCCAGCAATGCGACTTCCGAGCAAACGCTTCTTAATCTCGTTGGTGAGGCAGGGTAAACCAAAATACCCTGCCTTTACCGGCACCGAAGCTTGTGCTTCTATCGGAAACGAACACTTCTGCACAGAGGAAAGAGACTTCACTCATTACGAAACACTTCGTAATGTATGTGCAAGTTGTCCACTATTAGAAGATTGTTTCAACTGGGCATTACATAATGAAGACTTCCATTTTTGGGGAGGAACTTCTGCAATAGAACGGAGAAGGATCCGTGAAGAATTGAAACTAAAAAGATTGAGGAGTATTGCTGCATAATGTTGAACTTACTGCAAGCGGTTCACAGCACAAGCTCCTCTGCTAAACCCTTACCGGATGTATGGGCTGGACTTAGACAGCATGGTATGCGATTCCGTCAGTCACAGTTGTGTCTTATCGCAGGTCAACCAAACTCAGGTAAGAGTTTGATGGCGTTGGTATACGCCTTGAAGACAGGAGTTCCGACTCTTTACTTCTCGGCGGATACCGACCCCATTACTCAGATGTTTAGAACAGTTGCAGGTTTGACTGGACTACCACAGCAACAAGTTGAAACATACTTGGATGCAGATTCACATTACTTCGATCCATTGTTGAATGAAAGAGGCTCACATATTAAGTGGGTCTTTGATCCATCACCAGACATTGATGCAATCGAGCTAGAGATCCTCGCTTATGGCGAGGTCTATGGCATGGCACCTGCATTGATTGTCATTGATAACTTAATGAACTGTGTATCTGTTACCGGTGAAGAGTGGTCAGGTATTCGTGCCATCATGTCAGAGCTGCACCATGTGGCTCGTAAGACTGGTGCTTGTGTCCTTGCACTAACTCACATGAGTGAGGCAGGAACTGGAGATCCAAAGATGCCAGCACCTCGCCGAGCAATACTCGGTAAGGCATCACAACTTCCATCGATGATCTTATCTATTGCAATGAACCCAGAGTTCCAAGAGTTCAGGGTTGCAGCAGTTAAGAATAGATTCGGTGAACACTCAGCAGATGCATCTAATTATGTAACACTAGGTATCGATGCATCACGAGTTCAGATAGTGGACAGAGATGTTCAGGGCATGGCCGATCTAAGACCGGGGGTGAACTTCGTTGGACTCCAAGCAATCTCGGGCCAATAAAAGAAAGGGTGCAACATGGGAGACAGATCTTGTTGAGTATTTCAGGGAGAAGCAATTCAATCCTGTTGAAAGACTAAGACTCTCAGGCACTAGCGATGAAGGTGACCTATGGTTATGGGCACCGGACATCCAAAGCTTTATCGTAGTCGAGGCAAAGAATGAGAAGTCATTCAAGCTTGGGCCATGGGTAGAGGAAGCAAGTATTGAAGTAAGGAACTGGATGAAGAAAAGAAAGTCTTCGCCAGCGATACCAATCGTTATCGCTAAGCGTAGGCAGCATGGCATAGGTAAGTCGTTTGTAATCATGGAGTTAGATACATTTACGGAGGTATTAAAATGGAAACAGTAGTAGGGGTATTGATCGTAATTGCAGGTGTTGCTTTGTATCATTTCTTAGAACACTTGTATTACACATTCGATGCAAGACTTGAACAGAAGAAAATGGAAAAGCGTATTGAAGAATACAACTCTTACCTTAAGCAGTTGGAACGAACTCAGAAGAAGAAGCCAGTAAGAAAGACTTACTAATGGCCGCCGACCCAGAGCTTCTCAAGGCTGTGGTCGAACACTATGGCGGTGAAGTAAGAGAAGGCTATTCAAAGCCGGTTAGATGTTGTTTCCATAACGACACTCGAAGGTCTGCTGTTATGAGTACAGACGGAGAGAAAGCAGGACTCTACTTTTGCCACACCTGTGGCATAGGTGGAGATGCATACTCATTACTAATGTGGAAAGAAGGGGTGGATTTTCGTGTTGCTTTCGATAGAGCGTCTGACATTGCTAAACGATTTGGCTACGACATATCACAAAAAGATAAACGAGGAGACGGTCTCTTACCTAAAAGGTCGGGGGTTCAGTCAGGAGCTGGCAAGCGAGCATCTTCTGGGAAGCGTACCAGTCGACTGTGACCCAAGCCATGTCCAATTTATTGGATGGTTATCCATCCCATATCGAGTCGTCAATGGCGTTGCAGGTTTCAAGTTCCGAAGGATCGATGAACTTCCGGGGCCTAGATACATGGCACCAATGCATCAACCAGCAAGATTGTTCAACGCAGTTGATCTACAAAAGCCTTCGGATACCATTGCAATTTGCGAGGGAGAGTTGGATGCAGTCATTGCTAGTCAACTCTTGCCTTCAGTTGGAGTGCCGGGTGTTAAAGCTTGGCGACCACACTTCAATAGATTATTTGGTGGCTATCGAAGAGTCCTTGTCTTGGCAGACAATGATGATAAGAAAGATGGATCTAATCCGGGAATGGAGTTGGCCGAGAAAGTATTACAAGAGGTCGAACACGCAGAGTTAATACCTCTACCACTCGGAAGTGATGTAAACTCTATAGTATTAGATGAGGGTTTAGATGGGCTACGAAGGAGATTAGGAATAGATGAGCGTGTATGAGGATGGAATCCGTAGATCCAATGACGATGCAGAGTTTGAAAGAATTGTTGGAGGGGCTAGGCCTAAAAGTCTTAAGCCTAAAGCCAAACCCAGACCCAAGTCAGCCTTTGGCCCTCGAGATAGTAGTTCAACTGCCGCAGACCCGGTGATGAATCAGTTCGTTGCTGACTCATGGGATGTTATCGATGAGCTTGGTAACTTGCTGATTAGTAAACAAAGAGACTACGGCCCGGGCAATATCAACAATGCATACGGTGGCCCTATCAATGGGTTGATGGTTCGTATGGGTGATAAGTTTGAAAGACTTAAGAACTTACTAGCATCTGGTCACACACCACAGCACGAATCCATTGAGGATTCATTCAAAGATCTAGCTAACTACTGCATCATTGCCATGATGGTTACTCGTGGGAAGTGGCCAGAGAACAAGTGAAGAAATTTTTTTTATTATTATTTGTTGTAATTACATTGATGGCATTAGCCGCCAAGTTTGTGATGGATGCAATCGTAGAACTTGAGGATGATGAGTGAGTTCTGCTGACTATGATCGCTTAGATAGATCCGCAGAACATCTTGAGGATCTACTGCATATATCTGCATCACACATCCATCGCAGGTTTGCTGGGTATGTGGAAAGAGAAGATCTGATTCAAGAACTTCGAGTCTATGTTCTCAAGCGACCTCACTTGGCCAAAATGTTAGATGAAGCTTACGAGGTAAGCAAGGATGAGACTAAGTGGGTAGCAAGGCGGATCATGGCACGATTCCGCAGGACAGTTGAGAAGTATTCAAGGAAAGAGAAGGCTGCAAAGCTGGGCTATTCAACCGGCGATGAGTTCTTCTACGACACAATAACGATAGCCAAGATGTTGCCAGTTGCATTTGAGTTTGATTCATATGGTGCAGTAATGGTTGACAAGGTAGACGATGGCACCCCACGCAAGCCATCAGTTCCAAGTGAGGGTGGCAATATCTTGGCTGTAGTAATTGATATTAGATCTGCAATAGATCTGCTACAGGCAGATGAGCAGGTGATGTTACGCAATAGGTATTCCAATAACCCAATGACCCTGTCCGAGATAGCAGAAGAGATGGGCATAAGTGATTCAACAGTAGATAGAAAGATTCAAGGCTCACTAAGAAAGATCATCGATCACTTAGGAGGGCCAACGCCTTGGGTCTAAAGATAGTTCTTGAGAGATACGAAGTTGTTCTCGCTGCTAACACAGCGATTGAACGCTATGTATCTACGATGAAGAACCAACAGATGCGTGGACTACAGGACATGGATGCATGGCAGAGAATCCTTCTCGATGTTGATGGTGCCGGTGCTGAGATTGCAGTAGCTAAGTATCTTGGTGTCTACTGGGGTGGTGCCTTCGGTCAAGGTGGTGTAGATATTGAACCCAACATCGATGTTAAATACACAAAGCATGAGCAAGGTAGATTGCTTGTTAGACCTGATGCTAAAGATGATGTGAAGTTTGTATTGGTTAGAGGTGGTATGCCTAACTATGAGCTGATTGGTTGGATCATGGGTGCAGAAGCGAAGAACCCGGAGTGGTTGGACAAACCTGATTGGAAGAGACCAGAGATCTATTGTGTACCAGAAGAGAACCTAAGAAAATTCAGAGGGAGTTACAATAACTAATGGCTACATACGAATACAGTTGCAGTAGTTGTGGTGTAAAGGTAGAGATCGAACGCAAGATGACAGAAGAAGAAGCACCACCTAAGTGTGACTGTGGCTTGATGATGTCTCGAGTGTGGACTCCAACACCTACGGTATTCAAAGCTACCGGTTTCTATTCAGTAGAAAATCCAAGGGGATAAAAAGACTAAGCCCCTCACGGCCTACAGTCCGGAGGGGTCTTAGTTGTATCAGTTTAATGCCGCTTACGGCATTGTCAACTACTTGCCGTAGTCTTCTTTGAGAAACTTTCCACAGTAAGGCCAAGGCTTAGAGCCACGATCTACATATATGTGTAATGCCACATAGAACTGTTCAAGCAGGGTGGAATCCTTCGGTTGTTTGCCGCTGTTGCCACCATGAGCAATCCAAGTCCGGGGATACTCGATCTGGAATGCCCCCTGAAACTGTTTGCGTTTGCCGCTGACGGCGTTGAGCCGACCTGATGATTCACACATGGCTAATTTTTGCCACGATAAAGGTAATTGATCTAACTCTAAGTCTGGAATCTCCACCACTTTTGCACTTACTTGCTTGGACTTTATCTCGACATGGATAGGGGCGTTTGGGGTCAGCGAAATCGCCAACCCCAAAGCCACCAGTCCGATTATGAATCGGTGATGCATTACTTCTCCTTCCACAGTAGGGCTGTTACCAACCCCAGTATCGGTATCGCTATAAGTATCGGTTGTTTCTCTGCTATCCCAACAGGGAGAGTAAAGAATAAAAGTATTACTAGGAGAAGCCCAATCATAGGCTAACCTCGTCACCAAAGTCCTCGATTGACCACCATTCTTCACCCGAGAATCCAGCTCGAGCCTCGGAATCTTGTAGCCAATAGAAGACTTTATCGTCATGCGGTAGGTCTGAAGTCTCACCCTCAAACCCATAAGGGATTACCCCAAGAGTGGCAGTTATCTCTCTCTTACTCTTGTCCTCTTGGTCAGTAATCTCCAGAGTTGCAGAGTAATAAAGCGGAGAGGCAAGAGCCTCGGCTATTACAGGGTTAGTTGTCTCATGCTCATTCATAATCCTTAGCGAAGTGCCAAGTCTGGTAGCCATGATGTCTTCTAACTCCATAAGGACAGGGTTACACGATCCAATAGACTCAAAGTTGCCGTTGATTTCAACAGTTCCATCAAGCCGATTAGATTCTTGGTCTGTATCCCACTCCCAAGTCTTAGTCTCGGTGTCGTAAGTGATGATGAAAGAGTGGCGTGTCATAGTTGCACCTCTCTTAGCACTCGGACTCTTGGTTCTGGACAGTCTGAGTAAGGTTTCTCGTTGCCTTCATTATCTTCACAAGAACACCAGCCGAACTTCATGACCTGAGTCTTGTGAGTAAGTTCCGCTAACTCACCCCATGAGATTGAATCTTCCATTACTCCACCTCTTCCACTTCATAGATAGTCGTATCTATTGAATAGTTTTTCTCGTAAAAGTTTGGCAACTCTTCGCTGGAAAGTTCGCCTTCCTTTACCTGTTCAATCAGTTTCTTAGCGTGTTCAAGTGAGTCAGCATCAAAGCCCCACTTGTTGTCGTATTCCTCATGAACCATGACTACGAATCTAGGCATTACTTCACCTCTGCCTTCTGTAATTCGTCAATCTTTATTGAAGCCTCTTTAAGAATTGACTCGAAGATAATCTGGTCAATCGGATAAGTCGCTAAGACTTGTTGAATCAGATCACTAGGGAATCCTTGTAGTCCCAGCTCTTTTGCGAGTGCCTGTTCTACCTCGAATCCGCAATCTGTTCTGCCACTCTTCTTCTTATCCTCTTCAATCTTCTCTTCGCAGATGTCAAAGAGAGTCTTGTCTTCAGACTCTTCAATCAGGTCAGCCCAATCAGGGTCAGCAATCTTGTTGCCTTCCGAGTTATACCAATACGAATCCATTCCGTATTCGTGCATCTCACCTCTGTAGTAGAAAATCTCGCCTTCATACTTCAGGGTCATTCGATACGCTGTCGAGGTCGAGAATGAATCCGCCTCTACAACTTCTAACTTATCGTTTATGTTCATTATCTTTCTTTCTGTAGGTTGGTTGGTATTCAAGACGAACACCCGAAGAGGCAGGGAGAAGATTCCCCCTGCCCTATCGGCTACTAATCTTTCAGTTGCGTTAGGTCAATCATGTGAGTCGCTGTCTTGCTTTCTTCAGCGTTATGCCTATCGGTAATCCACCACTCTAAGCCTTCAAGTCTTGTTGCCAAGTCGTGATTCGCTAAGGGATCACTAGAATAAATTACGACCCATGTCTTATGAACTGTCATTACTTCACCCCCTCTCGGCACTTATTACAGTCACAATTTGCCACGCAGATAGGGCAATCAGTAGAGCAATCGCCAGCATGAATAGTCATAGCCACGCCTATGCCTCGCAATCATGACCATAAGCCCACTCTTGCGAGTCGGTGTCATCTAATAAGTCGAATACCCGAAAACACTCGGGACACTTAGCCTTAGTCCGAATCTTCATTACTTAATCTCCAATCTTCTCGGTGTTGTGATAGCAGTCGTCACTATCCTCGACAACGCAGTCGCAGTCACCGCCGTTGCCGCAAGGGCAATCGCCGCCGTTAAAATAAATGTCGTATTTTTCCTCGGCTTGTTCTTCCGAGTCGGCAGTAATCATCAGGGTTTGGGTCACTATCTCCATGCTATAGGTTGGCATTACTTCCCCCCTTCTTCTGGAAAGTAACACTCGAGAGATGACTCGAAGCAGTATCTATCCCCGACCCAATTCACATGATCCAAACCCCAAAGGATTAGACCAAGGAGAAGCAGGGCATTTATTCCAAGCGATAGGGCGAACAGAATCTCGCCTCTCTTGTTTAGTTTCATAGACCGAATTCACTTTCGACAGAAAGAAGCTCCGAGACGAAAGCCTCGCAATCTAGGGGGCGGTTAGACCACTCGACCAAAGCCTCACCGAGTTTAGACATCTCGACATAACCGAGAGAGTCGCTAGGGTCTGACCAGTCTGCAAGAGGTGAGCCAAGATGCTCGGAACTGTAAGCGACTAGGTCGAGGAACTTTCTGAATGGTTTCATGTCTTGGTAATTACTAGCCCATGAATAGAGGGATTCGATTCCCTCGCAATAAGTGGGGGCGGAATCGGAAGCCCACGCTAGAGCCCCCACGCTCTTAGGTGTCTTGGTTTCTGTGTTCATGTCTTGCCTTTCTGTAGGTGTTGGGTGTTGCAGGGGTTTAGTAACCCCACTAAAAGGGGCAGAATCCTAAGACCCTGCCCCCAATAGTGAGACGGCTAAGCGGTGACTACCTCAATCCCTGCCCGACTGTAAGCCTTTACCAAGGCGTTTAGTCGAGTCTTAGAGAGAGGGGCAAAGACCAAGACCTCACCAGTCTCGGAATCTAAAAGAGTCACGAAAGGATTACTTACTCGCATTGACAGACACCCCCTCGAGGTCTGCAAGACCCTCGGTTACTCGAGGGTGTAACTCGCTACGCATTGAAGCAAAGGCAGCAGGTGGCCACCCTGCCCCAAAGACTCGACCCAAGAGAGCAGCGAGTGAATTAGCAGGGTCTAACTCTTTCGCCTTGTTTAGATGTGAATCGGTGTCTTCCCGATTCTCGGACTCGTAAGCATAAGCAGACCAAAGGGCATGAACATGAGCCGATTCCCCACCGATAGCGGTGAGCAAAGTGAGAAAGGCGTTTATGTCTTGGTAATCGTTTAGTGATTGACCAAGAGCCCCGAGTGCATAATCTCGAATCTGTATCGAGTTAGCGATACCGAGAAAGGCGGTCTTGATGTCTGCCTCTTCAAGAATTGCAGAATCGGCAAAGCGAGAGAGGCAAAGGTCTAGCGAATTCTTAGCCTCGAGGTGAGTGGGGAATTTAGTTTCTAGTGTCATGAGTTGATTCTCTTTCTGTAGGTAAAGAGTGGGAGAGATTCCCACCCCCAAAGTGTGACAGAGAGAAGCTCGAGATTCAATGACCAGAGCCCTCGAGTCTTATGGATCACGAGATACCCCTCGACTCTTGAAAGTGGCGTAATTCAATGGGTTTAGAGATTCCCAAAGTGTCCGAGATTCCCAAAGACCCAAGACCCAAGACCTCGACCAAGACCCCAAGACCCCAAGACCAAGACCCCCAAGGTCTGCCCGATTCCCTGCCCCTGCCCCTGCCATGCCTAGACCCCTCGACCCCCTGCCCTAGGTCTTAGGCGATTACTTAAACGGCGAACACTTAAAGAGGCCTAGTTGCCGAGGGTCTGCCCTGCCTCGAGTCTGTCCGACACGCCGTTAAAAGCACTTAACATAATGTTAGTTATCGGCTTAGGGGGGTTAGACACGCAGGGGGGATAAATTGACCCGAGTGCTTAATAGGGCTGGGGCCCCTGTATATATGTACCCAGAAAAATATTTTTGATAGGATCTTGAGTTGTAAAATAGGCTCTGAGCAGGACTTTTACACACAATAGATAGAATGTGATACAAATCACAGGGCATAGTGTGGGATAAAACCTATTTATCCCGGCTTATATATAGTAGGAGGATAATTACTTGCTAAAGTAATTAGACGACTACCCGGCTCTAGGGAGCCGGAGCGAGCCCTAGCGAGCAAAGGCGACCTAGAAGCCCCTAGTAAATGCCCAGTAGTCTGTTCTTTTTCAGAACCGCTAAACCCAATGAAAAATCTTTGGCGACCACGCCAGCGAAGCTGGCGAGGAGAGATATGAGTAAACAAGAAGAGACAGCCAAGATCAAGGCAAAAGTAATCCGTCTGATTACTGAAGGCTGCACAGTCGAAGATGCCATGCGGCAGGTCGGCAGGTCAGCAAAGCTGTGGGATTACTACCGTTCCACGGATAAAGAATTCAAAGAGACTGTAGATAAGGTTAGAGCTGCTAGATCAAAGCATGGCCGCATCCAGTCTGAGGAATCCCTTGAGATGGATTTCCGTACTTTCCGCAAAGAGTATCTAGAAGCAGACACATTCCCACATCAGATGAATATCATCAACCTTCTTGAAGGTAATGACCCTGAGTGGATGCATGACTCGATGCAGTATGAAAAGGGTCGACCACAGTATGTGCTGGTCAATGTGCCCCCAGAACACGCCAAGTCCATGACTACCTCGATTGACTATCCGGTCTACCGGATCTGTATGGATCCCAACATCCGTATCATGATTGTCTCGAAGTCACAGCAGAAGGCAACAGAATTTATCTACGCTATTAAGCAGAGACTGACTCACCCATCGTGGCAAAAACTGCAACTTGCTTACGCTGCTGGCTCAGGCTTCAAGTCTAAGTCAGCCACATGGCAAGCTACGCAAGTTTACCTCGGAGACGAACTGCGTGACTCAGACCAGAAGGATCCTACGATTCAAGCAATCGGTATCGGAGGACAGGTATACGGTGCGAGAGCAGACCTGATTATCCTAGACGACTGTGTGACTATGTCTAACTCCCACGAATACGAAAAACAGATTCGTTGGATTCAGCAGGAAGTCTTAACTCGACTCGGGCCTACCGGCAAGCTTTTAGTTCTTGGAACTCGAGTAGATTCCATTGATCTCTATAGAGAACTCCGTAACGGTGAACGCTACCCAACAGGTAAATCACCTTGGACATATCTGGCGATGCCAGCAGTCCTAGAGTTTGCAGAAGATCAGAACAACTGGAAAACACTTTGGCCTAAATCAGACCGCCCTTGGCAGGGCAGCGAAGAAGAGGCAGACGAAGACGGTCTATACCCACGCTGGGATGGCAATTATCTATCCATGCGTAGAAGTGCATTAGACCCAAAGACTTGGTCGATGGTTTACCAGCAAGCAGATGTTGATGAAGACTCAACCTTCAACATGACTTGCGTTAAAGGTTCCATTGACAGAATGAGAATGATCGGGCCAATCGTTCCGGGCAATCCCGGACACCCCGAGACAGTAGAGGGTCTCACCATCATCGCAGGGCTTGACCCAGCGATAGTTGGTGATACGGCGGCAGTTGTTGTAGCTGTAGATCGTAGGAGAAAGAAAAGATATATCCTCGATGCTGCGACTATAACTAAACCGTCACCGCAAGCCATCCGTGATCTCATCACTACATTTACGGAAAAGTACAAACCATCGGAATGGATGGTTGAACGAAACGCCTTTCAGGGTTATCTGACACAGGATGAGAATTTACGGCAATGGTTAGCAAGTCGTGGTGTGCTTCTTAGGGAACACACCACATCTAGAAATAAGTGGGATGTTGGATTTGGTGTCGCTGCAATGGCTACCCTATTTGGTAGCGTTGAATCCAATGGTAAGCATCATCGAGATAACTTGATGCACTTGCCTTCAGATAGACACGAAGGCATCCGATTACTTATTGACCAGTTAGTAACATGGTCGCCAGAGACTAAGAACAAGACAGACCTTGTTATGGCCCTCTGGTTCTGTGAGATTAGAGCAAGAGAGATCTGCCAGTTCGGTGAGTATGGCGGAAAGTTCGTACACAATGAATTCCTCACCCGAGCAGATGCCGACAAGCGACAGGTCATCAACCTTGATGAGTGGGCCGCAGATCGCCGTTTGGCATAAGGAGAAAAATGCTTTCAGTTCAAGAAGTTGCAGCTAAGGTTGAACGCCTTAAAACACGCAACATGGATCGTGACCGCCGTATGTCAGATGTTCTTGCTGTCCGTCAAGGTCGTATGCAAGATGTATTCTTCGGTCAGTTCTCAGATGAGTATCCGAAGCCACTCATCGCTAACATGGTTGACATTGCAGCTCGTGACCTTGCCGAGGTAACTGCCCCTCTTCCAGCAATTAACTGTGCCTCATCCAACATGACCTCCGATGCAGCTCGTAAAAAGGCTGAGATTCGTACACGCATTGCCAATCACTATGCCAACAAGTCTGATCTACAACTTCAGATGTATCAGGCAGCAGACTGGTATTACACCTATGGCTTTGCAGCAGGTATGGTGGAGATTGACTTTGACACTAACAATCCACGCATTCGCATGCTTAATCCATTTGGTCTTTACTTTGAAAAGGATCGCTTTGGCTCTGTAACCTCTATGGCTCAGATCATTATGTCTGATTCAGAGTCACTATCTGCCCAGTATCCAGAGTATAAAGCTCAGATCAACAGCAAGTATCGTATGAAGTCTACGATTTCCATGGTTCGCTACCATGATAAGTATCAAGATATGATCTTCTTGCCGGAGTTAGATAACTTAATTCTAGCAAATACCCCTAATCTTCTAGGTAAAATCCTTGTAGATGTAGCAGAACGACCAACAGTTGATGGTCAAACTCGTGGTCAGTTCGATGATGTTCTACCAGTTCAGATGGCTAAGGCACGATTTGCACTTCTACAGCTTGAAGCAGCTAAGAAGTCAGTCAATGCACCTATCGCTATCCCACCAGATGTTCAAGAATTTACCCTTGGGCCAGATGCTTTGCTTCGATCTAACACACCAGAGAGAATCCGTAGAGTTCCAATCGAACTTCCTAACGGAGTCTTTGCTGAATCACAGGCACTAGAGCGTGAACTCCGTATGGGTTCTCGCTATCCTGAAGGCCGAACAGGTCAGATTGATGCATCTATTGTTACAGGTCGTGGCGTTCAAGCCCTTATGGGTGGCTTTGATTCACAGATCAAGGCAGCACAGGCAGTCTTTGCTCGCTTCTTTGTAAACCTTATCGGTATTGCATTCTGTGTAGATGAGCAAGTCTTTGGTTCAAACCAGAAAACTATTCGTGGATCCGATGATGGAACACCATACGAATTAAAATACACACCATCGAAAGACATCAACGGTGATTACACAGTAGATGTCCAGTATGGTCTCATGGCAGGACTAGATCCTAACCGTGCTGCAATCTTTGGATTGCAACTTCGTGGAGACAAGTTAATTTCTCGTGACTTCCTCCGCCGCAATCTTCCATTCTCAATCAATGTCACACAAGAAGAACAACGAATCGACATCGAAGAACTTCGTGACTCATTAAGAACCGCAGTAGCACAGTACGCAAACGCAATCCCAATGCTTGCTACTCAGGGTGGGGATCCAACAGAAGCTGTTAAGAGGCTCGCCGACATCATTGAAGGTCGAGCAAAAGGTCAAGCATTGGAGTCAATCGTTGCTAAAGCGTTTGCTCCAGTAGAACAACCGGCAGCGACTGCGATGGCCCCCGGTGCTTCGCAATCCCCTATGGGGATTCCGGGAGCGGCCCCGGCTGCCGGTTCCCAAATGGTATCTGGCCCCGGCCAGTTTTCTCGTAGAACTGATCTAGCACAAGGTGGAACCCCACCGATGGCAGATCTTTTGGCTTCCCTAACTGGGGCAGCTTAAAACGCATCTGGAGGTGCAATATGTTCGGAACAAAAAAAGGTGCAGTAGCCCCAGCAATGGTAAAGGGCCCTATTATGCCAAAAGGTACCCCAAAGGGTAAGTCTGCAATGCAGAAGCTTGGCGAAACAGGAAAGTCAGCATCAGCATCAGGTAAGAAAGCTAAGTAATAATCTTAGGAGGGCGAGTCAATGTCAGAAGATAACTTCGATGAACTCGATGATATGTTTGTATTGGCTCGCCCTGCAAAGAAAATAGATTTTGTTTACGCAGTAGCAGATTTACTATACAAGATAAGTTATTCATTCGCAGATTTCTTCTCATTGATAACAAAAGTTATACATTCACATTCTGTTAACGAAGCAAAGAAACAGTATATGTGGGAGAAGATGACCAAAGACATTGAAAAAATGGAGGCTAAAGATGGCTGAAGGCCCATACATTGGTAGGCAAGCAGCACAATCCATTACCGGTGGAGCATATGGTGACAATCAAGAACTCACTCAATTACAAACTGCTCCCGGAGTTCCATTAGCAGCAACTGAAACAGGTGCAATGGGTGGGGGAATTGGCCCTATGATCTCAGCACCTGCTATGCCACAGCGTAATTTTTCTACACCTAATCCAAATGTAGATCAATCTATTACATACGGTGCAGGTTTTGGTGATGGCCCGGGTAATGAAGTATTACCTATTCCACCATCAGCACCTGATGAAACTGCCACACTTATCCGCCAACTTATTGCCCTATATCCAGATCCAGACTTGGTTCGATTAGGTCAAAGATTAGATTATGAGAAGCGTTAATGGCCGGAAAAACCGGAGGCACATTTGGTGCTGGTAGTCTCGGTGCATCGCTAGGATCTATTCCTCAAGAAGGAACAGCAGCTTACGATACATACATACAGGCTCAGCAATCTAAGTATTTAAGTCCAGATTTTGCCAAGCAGTTAGCTGCTATGGCTAAGGCATACCCTGCTGCATCTGTCGGATCAGTCATGGGCCTTACAAAGTCTGGTGCTGTTATCGGTGGTAATACTGCCAATGCTTTGACCACACTTGATGGATCAGCATTACTTGATGCACAGCGTAACGCAGCCATTGCTGCTGCTGCTAAGTTAAAAGAGCAGAACTCTGCGAAGAAGGGTTCACCTGCTGACTTCTTAGCACCACTTACTCGTACTGCTTTCATGCTTTTATCAACACCATTTGAAATGCTAGAAGCCACCGTTCGTAACGGTGTATCTGGCAAGGGTGGCATGAATGTTCTTGATGAGACACAAACAGGGCAAGCTCTTATCAACCTTTTCAAAACAGGCAAGATTGATGTAGGTACTGGTTTTCTTGGTGCAGATCAAAACTCTGCGGTAGGTAAAGCATTACTTAATGCAAAGATTGCTGCTGGCCCTACTATGAAGGGTGGAGTTCCTTGGACTTATTCAAGTGGACTTACACAAGCACTATTCGATAACCCAGAGACTAAAGCCGCCAGAACATTCCAAGCGGTTTCAGGATTCGTTCTTAACCTAGCAGCAGATCCACTTACTTATGTTCCCGGTGTAGGTTTACTTAAGATCGGTAAAGAAGCTGGAAAGGTTGGCGTAACACTTCGTGTTGGGCCAAAGGCCGCAGCTCGTGCAGCAGAAGCGAAGGCAGCACCGATCAAGGCTGTGGCTCGTGATGTTGAAGATGTCATGGGTGAAGTCGGTAAAGTCCGTGCAGAAGCAAGAGCTGCATCTGGCGACATCAATATGCTTGAAGCAGACATAATCAAGCACCAAGATGATCTCAATACTATCGCCGAAAAGGTAGATAATACATACCAGACTTATTACAAAGCAAAGTCTGAAGCAGATTTATTAGATGCAGAATACGGTCAACTCCGTCAACAGCGTGATGCTTTAATCACAGGTCTTAAGACTGCAACTGATACAAAAGGTCAACTTGTAGGTGAGGCTCGTAGAGCTGAAGATCTTATGGCTCACCGTATTGAACTCAATACTGCTGGTCGTGCAGCAGAGGTTCAAAGCGTTCTTGATGCTAAAGGTTTTGATGAGGTAGTCCGTGCAGGACAAGTCCTTAAAGAGCAAGAACAGTTGGCTCCCGGACTCATCCACACTCTTGATGAAGCAGCCCTTAAGAAGGGTGATCGTGCAGCCACTCAAGGTATCCGTAATGGAATAGATGCTGTAGTTCGTGTAGCAGCAAAGCAGAAGCCACGCCTTATCAAGTGGACAGGTCTTATCAAGGCTGGAGATTCACCACAGGCAACTCGTGTATCTAACGAGATTGGTTCTAACCTTATTGATATTGGAACTGCTGCTGGTATCCAAGAGTCTAAGTTGCAGACCGTTCTTGATGTAATCGATACACCCGGTGCAACACACGCAGAACTTATTGATTCAGCAAAGAAAGCTGGACTAACAGAACAACTATTTGCAGCATACGAAAGAGCCGGTATCCAAGGCTTTGAAAATGTTGGTGCAACTCGTGGCATGGGTGGTGGCGGATACGCTTATTTCCCACGAACAGTAGATCCATTTGATGCAAAGATTTCTGACTTTGGTCGCTTTAAGGCTGATGCTATTAACTCACCTGACATCAATGATCTTGGTGTTCAAGCACTTACAACTAAGGGTGCAATTACCCAGCAGGTTACAGGGTTAGTCGAGGGTGCAGCAGCACCTCGTCTTACAGTCATGGAACAACTTGCCAACATAAACAGAGATCTTTCCGAAATGGGCAAGGTTACAAAAGGTGTCCAAAAGGAACTCGCCAAGGCTGAAGAAGCTTGGAAGAATAATCTTAAGTATGTTCAAGATCGAGTTAAGTCTGATGACGAGGCTCGTATGCTTCTTGAAGAGGCTAGAGGTCGCAAGCAACTAGCAATGGAAGCAGAGTTCGGTCTTATGACCGTAGGTGGTAAGCAGATCCTTGATTACCAGCAAGCTGCTAAAGCATTCTTTGGCCCAATGGGTCAGAACGCTGCAAAGTTTATTGCTGTCCACTATGGCCCAGAACAATACGATGATCTATGGCGAGCAATGAATGGCAACATCACAGTTGATCTAGCCAAGCGTTTGGCTGCTGCTACTTCTGAAAAAGAAGTTATGGGATTGCTTGCCGGTGAAGTTGGCCTAGAACTATCTCGTGGAACCAAGGTTGGACTTGCAGCTCAGTCTCGTGCAATCCAGTTCCAGTCAAGTTTTTATGCACCTAATTCATTGAAGTTACACCATGAACTTTTTGCTAAATACTTACTTGATGCAACAGATCAATCATTATCATTTTTAAGAACTAATAAAGTAACTGCACCGTTTACACGGTTTGCACCTACTAAGAATCTTATTCACCTAGACGATGTAGATACATTGGTCAAGGAAATGAATGACACTTTGCCATTCCTTAAGGCATCTCCTGAACTACAGAAGACATCCGTTAAGGCAATGATGGCTGCTACAACCTCGACTGAACGATTCAATGTATTCATTGACACACTCAAGTCTTTGGTTAAGGAGAAGGCTCCTAACCTAACAGAAGAACAGATCCGTATGCTCAACGATGCGGCCCGAGTATTTAAGAAAGAAGCAGATGCTAACCGAAAGTTCTTGGCACAAGTTGCTGGCAAGGACATCGGCACACGAGAATTTAAGGTCGCTGGAAAAACCCAGAAGTTCACACAACTGGATCCACTTATTGACTCTCAACTTGCAAATTTTATCAAGTGGCCTGACATCGATTCAATCCGTCAGCTTACAGGAAAGACAAGAAACCTTTTCTCACAGTCACAAAATGCACAGCAACTCAGAACAGTAACTACTGATCTATTCGATTCATTCTTCAAGCAGACAGTTCTCGTAGGTCGTGTTTCATACATCCTACGAAATGTCGGTGATATGCAGGTTCGTTCATTCCTTGGTGGATCTACAACCTTATTTAATCACCCATTGCAGTTTGCTGCAATGATGATGGCTAACCCAGAGGGTAATGCTATTGCTAAGTATGCTAGTCGCTGGTCTCGCTTCGATAACACAGTCTTTGGCACAAACTTCAATAAAGCAGTTGAAGAGCTAGATGCAGTTGGCTTTAAGTCAGCAGCACTTGCAGATGCAGATAAATTTGCCGTAATGATGTCTCGATCTATCGGTGTTGGTATGGGCCAAGGCTCTCGTGGTCTTTCACAGATCCTGCCTACCGGTATGCGTTTCATTACACCAGAAGAACGAGGATTCAATCGGGCATGGGCCGGAGCAATCCTTCAGTTCCGTGAGTCAGCAATGGCTCGTCTAGTTGCAGGTGGACTCGATGGTGGTATCAAGGGTGCAAATGGAAAGATTACTCCTTGGTTCAAAGAAGCAGAATCTTTCATTGCCAAGAAGCAAGCACAAGGTATGGATCTATCTCGTGATTACGAGAAGTTCATTGTTGACTTTATGTTTGAGACAGAGCAGGGAATCTTGCTTCGTACACAGATTGCCAAGGTTGATGAACTCAATCGTGCATTGATGCTTGATGCTAACGAGAACATTGCTCGTCAAGCTATGGAAAATTACTTCAAGGTAGTTACAGAAGGTGTCGATAACCTATCTGGTGGCCGCCGAGAACTGCGTGACTTTATTGCCGGTAAGGCAATGGTTGCTGTAGATGGCAAGAGAACTCCCGGATTTAATCCAAAGGGAACTCAGTCAAAGGATGTATGGCTTGCCAATATCCTTAAGGGATATGTTGATTCAACAGACATCTCAAAGGCTATTGGTCAACTCAAGCTTCCAACAGATGATGTCCGTGCCGTTGCATCCTTCAAGGGTCAATGGGATCGTGCAGCATCTAAGTTCTTCCAAGTCTCTGCATCGATTGAAAAACGAGCAGCACTTGGCCCAGAGTTTAAGCAGCAATACTGGAACGGTGTTGCAGAGAACATGAACCTTCTTACCAAGGATGAGGCAGTCAAGATCCTTGCTATCGCTGAGAAGGAACTTCGTGGCGTTAAAGTCTTTGGACTTAAGGCAGGGTTTGAAAACCCATCATTGGTTCGTATGCGTGAAGCAATCAAGACACTCGATGATCGAGGACTTGCTGCTGACGATATGCATACAATCGCAAATAATTTTGCTGCTAATAAAATACAGAAGCTTTACTACGATGCAATGCGACAGAAGCAATATGCAGTTGCAGCTCGTTTAGTGGCTCCTTTCGCAGCAGCGTGGGGTAACACTATTGCCACATGGAGCAAGTTGATTGGAACAGATGTTGCCAACACCTTCCGCCTACAAGGCAAGGCTCGTACTTACAAGGCTGCTAACGCTTTTGAATTCTTGACTCATCCAGAGACTGGTGTCATTTACGAATGGACTGGCCAGAACTGGAATGACCCAAGCCAAGGATTTATCTACAAGGATCCAACCTATGGTGATCCTCGTATGGTTATCCCTCTAGCAGGTAATGCACTTGGCTGGATGCTTTCAACAGCAACCGGTGAAGCAGTTCCAGCAATGCCAACATCGCTATCGATTCCATCTTTGAACCTTGCGTTCAGCAATGAATTGCTACCGGGTGTAGGCCCTGCTATTCAACTCTCATTGGGCCGAATCATTCAGAGCCAAGAAGGTTGGGCAGCAGATCAACTTCGTAATGTGATCTATCCATTCGGAGCCCCTGAAGGTAAGACTGGAATTGTCGAGTCATTTACCCCTGCTTGGGCCCAACGAGTTCTTTATGGTCTAGGTGTTAACTCATTCGAGGAAAAGAGTATGTCTACTCTTCGACCATTGATGACATACCTTGCATCAACTGGTAACTATGGAGACTTTCCACTTGGTGGAGAAGCACAAGCAAAGCTTCTAGAAGATGCAGGTAAGGTCAATCGAGTCCTCGCTTTATGGCGTGGTATCACACAGAATGTGGCTCCCGGATCTATTGCACCTCAGATTCTTGCTAAGGACAAAGAAGGTGAACTCCATGTTCAGGCTCTTATGTTCAATGACTTCTTGCAGATCCGTGCAAACAACCCAGACAGTTATGAAATTGCTGTAGCCAAGTGGGCTGACAAGTATGGCGAGTCAGCACTCTTTGCTCTGGTATCTGGATCTCGTGGTGGTATTACGCCTACCGGAGATGCATGGAGCTTCTATCAAAACAACCGCAAGGATGCCAATGCCTTGCCAAATGCGTTTGCCCTCTTCTTTCCCGGTGGACAATACTCACAAGAATTTGCTAAATGGCAAGCACAGCGTGGCCAGCGATTCAAACTATCACCTGCCGAAATGCAGATGGAAGCGGCTCGTTATGTATACACAGCTCGTAAGGCTAAGTTACAAAGCGATGAGGCTATTGCTATCCAGCAGGGTGCAGATCCAAAGCAAGCCCATCAGGTCTACATGACTCGTAAGGCAGCAATGGATGATGACTTTGGTGGACAGCCAGACTTCCGTGCAGCAGGTGTTCCTCGTGAGACACTTGTCAAGGAAGTAACTCAGGCTCTTAGCAACCCTAAGTTTGCTGAAACCGAATCAGGTAAGGGCTTGGCTAAGTTCTTACAGGCTCGTGAGTCAGCGTTGAATTCTGTTGCAGAAGCAGGATACAAGACACTTACAGGTAAAGCTGTTGAAAATGTAGCACAATGGTTAGACCAAACTGCTTACCAGATAATCTCCGAACACCCAGATTTCTCTGTAATGTACTGGCGTGTATTTGCAACAGAGACAGGAAATAACTAATGGTTGATCTAAACAAGAATGGAATCGATGATTCCAAGGAAGTTCCAACAGGAACTAATCCTTATGCTGCACCTTCAGTAGGTGGTGCCAATTCATATCCTGCACAAGGAACTGGCGTATTCCGCCCGGGTGTTGTCTTTACAGATCCTAAGACTGGTAAGAAAACAGATGTAACTGGCAAGATTTATTCTGCCCTATATCAAGTCTCTGATGCACAGGTTTGGCAGATTCTTGGAGAAAACCTAAAGGCTTTATCAGATCAGAATCAAATTAAAGCTCTTATGATTCAAGGTGGACAACTTGCGAAGTCTGATTTTCAGACTGCATATTGGGGCAAGGCTGACACAGAAGCGTTTAAGAAACTTCTTGGTGAAGCCAATGCTGATGGTGGTCGAACATGGCAAGAGAAGTTAGCAGCCATTGGATCTGGTGGTGGAGAACCAAGAACAACAACTCAGAGAGTCTCAAGCATCTCAACCAAAGAAGAAGCACAAGCAATCGTTCAGAATGCACTTCGTGCAAAACTTGGTCGTGATCCTCGTGATGCTGAATACAATCAACTGCTTCAAACTCTTACATCTGCTGAGAAGGCTAATCCTTCAATCACTACACAGACACAGACAGCACCGGGTCAATACTCAACTACAACAACTGGAGGCCTATCGATGGTTGGTAAGGGTCAAGTAGTTGAAAATGCAATTATGGCCAACCCAGAGTTAGAAACAGAAGCAGTCAACAAGACTCTTAATTCATACGGTGATGTTATAGCGAAGATTGCAGGTGTCCGATAATGGCAGAGACAGTAAAGCCTAAAGGCACTATTGACATCAATGCACTTCTCGAAGCCGAGAAGGCAAGAGCCGCTAAGGCTAAGGCAGAGTCAGAAGCTGCTGCTAAAGCCAATGCTGCCCGAAAGGCAGCAAGCCAATACGATCAAGCGGTTAAGTTTGTAGTTGGACAGAAGAATGATCGTATACAATCACTCGAGCAATCTATCGCCGATTCACTATTTGGTATCAATCGTATTGTCAGAAACATGGCATCTAATACTTCTTCACCGGGTGATGAAAGAGAACTTAAGCGTTTAGAAAAACTTTACAACCAAGCAGTAGAACAACAGAATACTCTTCTTCAAGAAGTGACTGGCCTTACAAAGAATACTGCTAAGTTGGATACGAAGACTGGAAAGGTAACAGTTGGAACTAAACCAGAGACTACAGCAACTACAGCATCAACAACCGCAACAACTGCTACAACTACTGTTGTAAAATCAACAACATCAGCAGTAGTTACTTCAACAGCAGATCAAGCAAAAGCAGGTATTAAGCCTGAGACTGCTGCACAGGTAGCAGGTGCAACTGGTGGAAATACCGGAGGCAATACCGGCAGTAATAAATGGGTTCAAAAAGCAATTATTATTACAAAAGATGGAACTGAGGTTCCAGTAGATTCTAAAGGCAAAGCAAAGAATGGAACTGTTCCTGTAGGAACTACCAAGGCTGGATCCGTTATTGATAACACAACAGGATTAACAGCAGATCAGCAAGCCAAGCTTGGCGAGTACGGTAGCAAGTATCTTATTGATTACTTCAAGGCTAGTTACCCAGACATCTATAACAAGCTTCTTACTATGGCACGAGCAAATGAATCTGCCGCCAATGTTGAAGGATACCTTTCAGGAACTGCTTGGGCTAAAGATGTCAATCAAAGAACCTTTGCACTTATTGGTGCAGCAGAACTTGCCAATGGTCTTAAGTTAGATCAGGCAACTAAAGATACTTACCGAGATCAATACCTTGCCAAAGTCAAGAGCATGGATGAAATTAAGTATGACATTGGTCTAAAGACCATTGCTCAGTTCCAGTTGGATACAGTCAAGCCAGATATTGCTAACTCTATCCGTGCAGGAAATACTTTTGCTTTAGCTGCTGCTGACTACATCGAGATCTATCGTAAGAACCTTGAGATAGCATCATCTGCTTTTAAGGTAGATGACAAGAATTTCCAGACACTTCTTATCAGTTCATCTAATATTAGCGACTTCGAGAAGAAGCTTCGCCGGACTGACCAGTATCTATCTCAGCCTAAAGTTCAGCAACAGATCAATGCCAACAAGATTATGGTTACTACTAAGTATCGTCAGTTTGGGTTATCCCTTACTGCGGCAGCAGCAGATAACCTTGCAAAGAATGTTTTCCTTGGAGATACATCCAATGAACAAATTGATGAGAACCTTCGCCAAGAAGCGGTTAAGTTGTTCCCAGCATTCCGTGATCGTATCCTTAATGGAGAATCACCACTATCTATTGCAAGCCCTTATATCGGTGCAATCTCTCGTATCCTTGAAGTACCAGAAGGTTCATTAGATCTAGAGGATGCAACTGTTCGTAAAGCAATGATTGGTTCAACAACAACTGTTGGAGACAAGACATCGTCAACAGTCACTCCATTGTGGCAGTTCGAGCAAGACCTATACAAAGACAGCCGTTGGCAATACACAGCCAACGCAAGAGCTAAAGCCGACAGCATCTTAGTTGATGTCGGTTCAAGATTCGGAGTGATTCCATAATGGCAGATACAGTAAAAGTAAAAGCCGGCGATACATTATCAGCGATTGCTAAGGCAAATAAGACTAGCGTTGCAGCTATTGCTGCTGCTAATCCACAGATTACAGACCTTAATGCAATCAAGCCTAAACAAATTATCAATTTGCCAGCAACTACTCCAACTAAAACATCAACCAATATTTATGCTGGAGGTGTAACTGGTGGAGCAAATCCTTTTTCTGCTGGTTCAGGTGTTGATACCACCACTCTTGCTGGAATCAATAAAGCATCTGGTTTCACTCCTTCAGTTACACCAGTAACTGCACCAACAGATAATCCACCTGCCGGTAAAACAGAAGTTTCTCGAGTAACTAATAAAGATGGCACAATTACTATTACATATAGTGATGGAACTACAGAGACCACAGGAACTCCAACTGGCAAAAAAGCAACTCGTACTTACTACTCAGGATCAGGTGCCAACCGTATTCAAATTACTGAATACGATGATGGAACTACAGATCAGATTCCCGCCCCAGAAGCGGCAGCAGGTCTTTCAGCAGATGATGTAAATAAACTTATTCAAGCTGCTGTTGCTAATCAAAATGCAGAATTCCAGAAGATGCTTGCTGCACAACAGAAGCAACTTGAGACTGCCAAGGCAGAGCAGGTTGCAGCCCAGCGTAAGTCAGCATTTGATGTTATCCGTGAGAAGTTTACTTCAATGGGCATCAAGGATGTTGGTGACGATATTGCCGCAATCTTTGCTGGCAAAGGCACAGATCGTTTTGGTAAGGCATTTGATGAGATTCCTACAACTTCAGAAGGTTTCTATCTTCAGTTGATTAACACCAAATCTTACTACGAACGCTTTGGTAGTGTTAACGAGGCTCGTTTGAAGCAGGGCTATAAGGCACTAGATGAGAAAACAATCGTTGGAATGGAAGATGAATACCAGAAGGTATTAACTTCATACAATATGCCAACAGGTTTCTACGATCAGACAACAGACTTCCAATCTTTCCTAAAGAACAACCTCACCAATGTCGATGTTGCAAACATCATTCAGGCATATCGTGATTTTGTAACAACAGGCACAGATTCCAATGTTCGTAAGCAACTTAAGGATCTATACGGTATTGGTGACGAAGCCCTTACTGCATACATGATTGACCCAACAAAGGGTCAGGGAATCCTTGAACAGATTGCTGGAAAGAATATGAATACAGCAGCAGCTCTTATCGAAGGTCTAACAGCAGAACAAGCCAATATGGCTCAGACTTATGGTGCAGGATCACTTGGATACGGACAGCAACGCCAGAAGTATTCACAGGTTCAGCGTGAACTCCAGACAACTGGAAACCTTGCTGCTATCTATGGTGAGAACTTCGGAGCCAAGGAAGCAATCGCTGCCGAGTTCGGTGGAGATGTCCAAGCACAGGCACAAGCAGCACGAATTAAGGCAACAGGTCAAGCAGCATTCGGTGGCACAAGTGGTCTTGGATCTAAGGCACTAAGAACTAAAACAGTTTAAGTAACAGGGTGATTGGCAATCATCCGGGTTCGAGACCCGGACACCCACTCCATCTCTAGAAATGCCGGAACTTGAGATGAGTATAAACCCGGAAGTTGGAGCCAATGCATTTCCCCGATTGCATTGCGGCCAGCGACTAACATGAAAAGGGAGTAGGACAAATGTCCAATTACGAACTGGAAGAGGATGACTTCGAACTTGATTCGAACGATGTTCTCGGACAACTACGCAAGGCCAATAAGGCAAAAGAAAAGCAACTGAAAGAAATTCAGGAAGAGCTTTCCAATTTGCGTAAAGAAAAACGAGAGAGAACTATCTCAGAAGTCCTTACAGCTCGAGGAGTGAATCCGAAGATTTCGGCTTTCATTCCACAGGACATCGACCTCACGGAGGAATCGTTGTCGTCATGGCTTACTGAATACGGAGATGTATTCGGTGTGTCACAACCAAACCAATCAAATCCAGCAATACCAGAAGGTTTTGTAGATAGCTACAAAAAGGCTCAAGCAACTGTAGATGGCGGCATTAGTGCTGATCGCGAACAGATGATTCAAGCCCAGATGGATGAGGCCGCTGCAAAGGGGCCTGAAGCATTGAAGCAGTTATTTTCAGATCTTGGTAAAGCTGGGTACTAACCCAGAAAGGCGGTGCCGTAAATGGCAACCACTCAAATCTCTGGTGTAGGCAACCTCGTAGTCAATGCATATGACACATATGTAAGAGCTGCACTCCGCTCACTTCCTGTCATGCGTTCAGTCGCAGATGTACGACCAGTAGCCCTCACCAACCCGGGAACTACTCTCAAGTTTGCAGTTTATGCTAACTTGTCAGCAGCAACCACAGCATTAACAGAAACATCTGATGTAACACCAGTTGCATTGGCAAACCCATCACAGGTAACAGTTACTGTTACTGAATACGGTAATGCTGTTGAGCAGACAGAGAAGGTCAACATGGCCACATTCTCTTCTATCGACACCATGATCGGTGATGCAATCGCTTACAACGCTGCTGATACTTTGGATCAGCTTGTTGCAACAGCACTAACATCTGGATCAGTAGTTAAGTACGGTGGAAGCCGTACATCAACAGCTACTCTTACAGCTACAGATGTTCTTTCAACAACAATGCTTCGTAAGGCACAGACAGCACTTCTTGAGGCTAACGCTCAACCTCGTGTTGGTGACCTTTACACATTGTTCATCCACCCACGCCAAGCTTATGACCTTCGGGCAGAGACTGGTTCAGGCGGATTTGTGGACATCCACAAATACACAACTGAAAATGTTGGCAACCTTCTTACAGGCACCATTGGTGTTCTTGAGGGCTTCCAAGTTGTTCAGACATCTCGTGTTCCATCAACCACTTCAGGTGCATCTTCAGCTACTGTTTACTCAGCAGTTGCAGTCGGTAAGGAAGCTCTTCTTGAGGCTAATGTTTACGATGTGCAAACAGTCGTAGCACCTCAGATCGACATCCTTCGCCGTAAGTCAGCACTTGGCTGGAAGTACTTCGGTGGCTGGGGCATCTTCCGTGATGCAGCAGTTTGCCGTTTGGAAACAGGCGGATCTAGCCTCTAGTAGGTCATTAGTTGAGGGGGGCAGGGCAACCTGCCTCCCTCTCTATTAACAAGGAGAATCATGGCAACATATACTTTTTACCCACCGCAGGTAATGGAAGGTTATCCATTGGCTGACAAGTGGTGGCGTAGAGTTGTATCCCAGCGAGGGGTAGCCGTGCTTATCAATGATGGTGTTATGTCTTTGGCTCGAGCAGTCACAGAAGATGAACTAAGGGATTACGATTATGTATTCCTTGGTGGGCGAGGTCACATAGTGAACGAGGCTACAAAGGTTATTCTTGTAGCACAAGGCTTTCCAATCAGAACTCAGGCTCAAGCCGACTCTGATTCCAACATAGCCCATAACGGATTTTTAGTGGAGATAGTTTAATGGGATGCAGAACAGGTTGCCCTACTCAGGATCATGAAAACTGGGGTGAGTGCTTGAAGCAATCAGGCCTACAGGTAAATACCGGTGATGCTAACAGTTCCAAGATGATGCCTCAGAAGAAGTGGGATGCAGAGTTAAACGCATACCAGTCTGCAATCAGCCAAGGTATTGAACCAGCGACAACAAACATGAAGGATATTCGTGGGGCAGTCGAAATAAGTAACTTAGCCGGTAAGGCATTCGACTCAACCACCAACTCGTTTAAGGACTAAGCATGACAACCATTATTGGAATCCAAGGTAAAGGTTGGGGATTGATTGCCGCAGATTCTTTGATAGTGGGTGGAGATCAAAAGTTCATAGCCTCTGGCATGGACAAGGTAGTAGAAAAAGGCGAGTATGTAATTGCCTTTGCTGGCGATGCAATCGCCGGGGATATAGCCCTACACAGTTGGAATGCTCCTAAGATTCCACGAGGTGTGAACCTAGATAAATTTATGATGACAGATTTACTGCCATCACTTAAGCAAGCATACGCAGACTATGGATACGATCCATCGCCAAAGACTGCTGATAATGATCCTAAAGATGGTGCAGGTTTCGATGCATTGATCTGCCTTCGAGGAAAGCTTTATCAAATTGATAATGACTTTACTTGGGTAAGAGATGATCGTGGGATATACGGAGTTGGATCCGGCAGTTCATATGCACTTGGTGCATTGGCCAGAGCCACACTATCCCCAACGAATACAAGAACAGCAGCTAATGAAGCTCGTAAGGCAATAGAGATTTCCATCTCGTTTGACATAAACAGCGGTGGGAAAGTCAAAGTCATCACTCAAAGGGAGAAGCAAATGTCAGTTAAAGGCGAGAAGTACAAGTCAGCAGCAGCAATGAAGAAGCACGAGAAGTCAGAAGGCCCAGCAATGCGTAAGAAGGAATATGGCTCTAAGGCAAAGATGAAGTCAATGCCAAAGAAAATGGGCAAGAAGAAGTAATGAAGCCAGCAAAGATCAAGAAGGTTATGAAGGAGTTCAAATCAGGAACTCTTCACTCAGGATCTAAAAAGGGCCCTGTAGTTAAATCTCGCAAGCAAGCAGTTGCTATTGCGATGTCAGAGGCAGGAATGTCCAAGAAGGGCAAGAAGAGTGGCGGAAAGAAAAAGTAAACCAGACTCTCGCCTAAAGGCGGCGGGTGTATCAGGTTTTAATAAGCCAAAGAAAACTCCATCACACCCAACGAAATCTCATGTTGTGGTTGCAAAAGTTGGAGACAAGGTGAAGACAATTCGCTTTGGGCAACAGGGTGTATCTGGAGATAAAACTCCAACAGCACGACAGAAATCATTCAAAGCTCGTCATGCTAAGAACATTGCCAAGGGCAAAATGTCAGCAGCCTATTGGGCAGATAAGGTGAAATGGTGAAAAAGAAAACAGCATTCTGGGATAAGAAAAATCCTAATAAGAAATCTACTCCATTGACTCCATCACAGAAAGCAAAGGCTAAGGCTGCTGCTAAGAAGGCTGGAAGACCATATCCAAATTTAGTAGATAACGCAGCAGCAAAGAGAAAGGCTAAGTAATGGCACTCGGTACCAATGGAAGCACACTCCACGCAGAACTCAATCGTCTTGCTAATGGTGGCACCTATCCTGCTATTCAGTCATATGTTGGTGCAGCTTTAGCTGCAAACACTTGGGCTGGAACTACAGGACTTAGCGTTGTTGGTGCCTTAAATGTCAAGGCTGGTAACACTAGGCCTAACTACAAAGACCTTCGTGGGGTCTGTAATCAACTTGGTGGAACTACTGATAAGGCTGCGGCGGCAGCCTTGAGAGCAAGGACTTCATGACAACAACATTTAGTGGACTTATAGAACGAGTCCTCGGGCAGATCCAGAGTTATGGGGCCCAACAGGAAACCGCTACTTGGATTAACCAATCAGGCGGAATAGCATCAACCACAGCCACAGACTTCATAGTCAACGAGACTGCCCAGATGGGTCGTGGCATCATCGAGGTTGGCTCTGAACTGATGTATGTAGATCGTACAGATAACCTAACAAAGCAGGTCTACCTTGCCCCTTGGGGTAGGGGTTTCAGAGGCACTACAGCCTCTACAGCAGCCAACGAGACCAAGGTGGTCATAGCCCCTCAATACCCACGCTTCATGGTTAAACAGGCTATTAACGACACAATTCAGGCTGTCTATCCAGAACTCTTTGGAGTAGGCACACACACTTTTAGTTTTAACTCAGCCGTTACTGCTTACTCACTTCCGGCTACTGCCGACTATGTTCTCAATGTTAAGTGGCAGACTATTGGCTCAACCAAGGAATGGCTCAATGTCCGTAGGTATGACACAGACAAGACTGCCAACACCACAGTATTTGCCAATGGCAAGACCATCAATATCTTTGACATGATTGATCCGGGCAGAACTGTTCAGGTTATCTATGCCAAGGCTCCATCAGTTCTTTCTGCTGAGACTGACATCTATGAAACAGTAACTGGTCTTCCAGCATCTACTATTGATGTGATTACTTATGGAGCCATTGCTAGACTTATCGTTGGTTCAGATGCTGCACGAATTCCTAACCAGACAGTAGAAGCAGACATGATGGATCAATCCAAGCCAATCGGTAGCGGTGCATCCGTTGCACGATTCTATCTTGGTTTATACCAGCAACGACTACAGCAAGAAGCTGCTGGCCTTCGAGATCTTTATCCACCCCGACTCCACTATACGAGGTAACCAATGGCCCAGAAAAGATACTACGCCTCAACAGCAAAACAGGCATCGCTATCAACAGGTATCGATAGTACTGTTTTATCCATCACGCTTGACCTAGTAACAGGTTTCCCAAGCAACTATCCTTACACCTTGGTTATCGATCCAGATACCAACAAAGAAGAACTTATTACCGTTACTGCATCCGGTGGTGGAACAACACTTACTGTAACTCGTGGTTCCGATTCCACAACAAATGTGGCTCACTCTGCTGGTGCAACGGTTCGCCATGTTGTTTCTGGTCAAGACTTTAACGAGTTCTCTGCTCACATTGGATCTGTTGCTACACCTACAACAGCAGGTGTCCACGGAGTAACTGGCAATGTTGTTGGCACAACAGACTCACAGACACTTACCAATAAAATTCTTACATCACCAACTATTGACGGTGATGGAATTTACTTTGAAGGTGCAACTGCTGATGCTTTTGAAACAAAGCTTACAGTTGTAGAGCCAACAGCAGATCGAACAATCACTCTTCCCAATGCCACAGGCACAGTAACTCTTGATGGAGTTGCATCAACCCTTACATCTAAGACAATCACAAGCGGAACCTTGGGTTCTGATCTTGCTGCTGGAACCTACAAAATTACAGGTCTTGGAACTCCATCTGCTAATACAGATGCAGCAACTAAATCTTATGTAGATACAGCAGTAGCCAATGTGGTTGCTTCTGCTCCAGCAGCACTTGATACTCTTAATGAGTTGGCAACAGCTCTTGGTAATGATGCATCATTCTCAACTACCGTAGCTACATCCATTGGAACTAAAGTTGCCAAGGCTGGCGATTCTATGACCGGTGCCTTATCAATGGGTACTAATAAAATTACATCCCTTGGAACACCTACTGCATCTACAGATGCTGTCAATAAAACTTATGTAGATACTCTATTTGGATCGACTACATCAGCCGCTGCTAGTGCAACTGCTGCTGCAACCTCAGCAACAAGTGCTTCGACCTCAGCAACCTCTGCTGCTACTTCTGCTACTTCAGCAGCTAACTCTGCAACAGCAGCCGCAACTTCGGCTTCATCTGCAAGCACTTATGCAAGTTCAGCGGCATCAACCTATTCATCTTTGATTGATGTTACTGGTGCTGGTCTTGTTCGTGATATGGGTGATATAACAACAGCAGATACAACATCTACCACATATATCAATATTGCTACTGTTGCTGCATCAGCAGCAAGTTCTGCCTCTGCTGCATCTACATCAGCTTCATCGGCATCGACTTCTGCTACATCGGCTGCTACCTCAGCATCTAGTGCAAGCACATCAGCATCAAGTGCTTTGACCTCCGCTACATCGGCAACTACAAGTGCAACTTCTGCTGCAACATCTGCATCTTCTGCTGCTACAAGTGCAACGGCAGCAGCAACGAGTGCTTCTAGTGCTTTGACTTCTGCAAGTTCTGCACTTACATCGCAGACATCTGCAACTACAAGTGCATCTTCAGCTTCAACTTCTGCCACAAGTGCAGCAACTTCGGCAACATCAGCAGCCACATCGGCTACTGCTGCTGCCACTTCTGCATCAAGTGCATCAACAAGTGCCTCATCGGCACTTACATCTCAGAGTGCTGCTGCAACATCAGCAACATCTGCATCTACATCAGCATCTTCTGCGGCCACTTCAGCCACCTCGGCGGCTAATAGTGCAACCACAGCAGCTTCCTATATTCCTTCTCAAACAGGGAATTCAGGATATTTCTTAACAACAAACGGAACAGCCGCTTCTTGGGCTTCCTTAGCAGATTGGGGAACGATCTAATGCCATTCGCATTCCAACGCCGTAGAGGAACTACGGCACAACACGCATCCTTTACAGGACTACTGGGCGAATTGACAGTAGATACTGATAAGGACACAGTAGTAGTACATGATGGATCCTTAGCAGGTGGATACCCACTTGCTCGTGAAAAAGGTGGAACACTTACTGACACAGTTATTCGAGGACTAGAAGAAGATGTCAATGTTGTAGCTTCTGCTGCAACTGGAACAATCAACTTAAATGTTGAGACTGCATCTATCTGGTACTACACATCTAACGCAACAGCAAACCATACACTTAACATTCGATACAGCTCTAGCGTATCTCTTAATACAGCTTTGGCTGTTGGCGATGCCATGACTGTAGTCTGGCTTAATACCAATGGAACTACTGCTTATTATCCAAGCACAATCCAGATTGATGGAACTACTGTAACCCCAAAGGTTCCAGCAGCAATTACGGCTGGTAACGCATCATCTATTGATGCATATTCATTTACAATTATTAAGACAGCATCAGCAACATTTACAGTTCTTGAAACACAAACCAAGTTTGCCTAATAAGGAGATCTAAAAATGCCACTTATCAGTACATTAGCAGGAGGCTCGGCTAGAGGCTTGGGCGGTATGATAACTTTCGGAGCTGCTGGTTTATCCGTTGACTACCTTGTAGTTGCTGGTGGTGGCGGTGGTGGAGGAGCAGGTGGTGGAGGTGGAGGTGGAGGATATAGATATCTTAATTCAACTTTTGCCTTAGCAACTACATACACAATTACTGTCGGAGCAGGCGGAGCAGGCGGCACAGGTTCAACAAGAACAAAAGGAACAAAAGGTATTGATTCATCAGTTATAGGTGGAGCAATTTCTGCTACTGCAACTGGTGGTGGTCTTGGCTCAGGATTTAATGAAAATACTCCTGCATCAACATTTAATGGTGGTTCAGGCGGCGGTGGTGCAAATTCTGCAGGTTCAGGACAATACATTGCTGGCGGTGCTGGAAACCAAGGAAGTTATACACCAAATGAAGGACAAGATGGTGGTCGCGGTTATCGTACCAACTCAGGATATAATGCTACAGGCGGTGGTGGTGGGCAAGGTGGCGCTGGTCAAGACGGCGGCGGCACAGGTTCAACTCCAGTAGCAGGAAACGGTGGTGCTGGTGGAGCAAACTCTATTTCAGGTTCATCTGTAACTTATTCTGCCGGTGGTAAAGGAACTGCAGAAATTGGTGCAAATACAGTAGGTGCTGCTGGAGCAACAAATACAGGCACAGGCGGTGGTGCTGGTGGTGGTATTGATATGAATTCTAATGGTGGCGCTGGCGGATCAGGTATTGTTATAGCCAGTTACTCAGGCACTACAACAAAAGCATTTGGTGGAACAATAACCACATCAGGTGGAAATACAATCCATACATTTACTTCTGATGGATCTTTTGTTACTGCTCTTCCTAAAGCAACAGGTGGAACAATTAAATTCTCAAGTGGATATTTTTATCACACATTTACATCAGATGGAACATTTACTCCTACATCTACTTTAACTGCTGATTACTTGGTAGTTGCAGGTGGTGGTGGAGCAGCAGCAGGTGGCGGAGGTGCAGGAGGACTTCGTTCAACAATTTCGCCTACTGGTGGAGGTGGAACTGTAGAGTCAACAGTATCTTTGACATCAGGAACTGCTTACACAATTACAATCGGCAACGGTGGAACTGGTGCAAATCCAACCTCTGCAACACAAGATGCAACACAAGGTGGAACTTCATCTATTGCTGGTTCAGGATTAACAACTATTAGTTCTACTGGTGGTGGTCGTGGTTCAACCTATGGCGGTGGAACTGGTGCTGACGGTGGAACTGGTGGTTCTGGTGGCGGTGCTATAGCCGTTGGTGTTGTTGGTAGTTCTTTTGCAGGTGGAAGTCCAACAACTAATCAAGGTTATGCAGGTGGTTCTTCAACCGTTGGCGGTAGTGCAACTGGAACATACTGGGGTGGTGGAGCAGGCGGTGGAGCAGGAGCCGTTGGAACAGGCGGAACTTCTTGGAAAGGTGGAACAGGTTCTTGTGCTGGCGGAAACGGTGGAGCAGGTGTAGCAATTTCTACTTGGGCTACTCCAACAGGAACAGGTGTATCAACTTATTACGCAGGTGGTGGTGGTGGTGGAGCCGAAGCCAACTCTATTGGTGGTGCTGCTGGTGCAGGTGGTGGTGGTAAAGGAAGAAATGACTCACAATCACAAACCGCAGGAACTGCAAATACTGGCGGCGGTGGTGGTGGAGGCGGCCCGGGTCAGGGTAATGGTTCAGCAGGCGGTTCAGGTATAATCATAATCCGTTATGCAGTCTAACCAAGGAGATAAAATGACAGTAACTAAGATTAAAGAAACCAAGCCAACACAATGCTTCTCATACGAAGTTAATATGTTGGTTCACATCATTGCAGACGATGAGGCAACCGCTAAGTCTCAGTTAGATGAAAAAGGTGGCATTGTCACTAAGCGTGATGTCAAGTTAGTAAATACGGTAACGCTTTACGGAGAAGATAAGGACAATAAATAATGGCACATTGGGCTAAGGTAGAAGATGGTGTAGTAACTCAGGTTAATGTGGTTGAGGATGATTTTCTCCAAGCAAACCCTGATCGCTACACAGGCACTTGGATCAAGACTTCATATAACACAATCGGTGGAGTTCACACTTTAGGTGGAACCCCATTGAATAAGAACTATGCAGGCATTGGATATACATGGGATGGCATAGGCTTTGCAGCCCCACAGCCATACCCATCATGGATTCTTAATACAGAATCTTATCTATGGGAAGCACCTACTCCATACCCAACAGATGGCAAAAGATATAAATGGGATGAAGACACAACCTCTTGGGTTGAAGTAACAGAATAGTTTGAAACAGGGGCAGTTTAGAAAGTGTCCTCGCCCAATGTCATAAGTAAGAACTTTCATAATTCCCCATAAGGAGACAGCGTGGTATTAAAGCAGTCTAAATCCCCGGATATTACGGAGACAGTCATTGTCGACCTCACAGGTCGAAGCTCTCAATACTACGATCCAAACACTTATGCCTTTGATGTGGCTATTGGTGGTCTGCCATTCCTTTTGAATGTGAATGACACAACCCCATACCGTAGATCTACTGCTCGATGGAAGTATGAGCGTGTTGACCAAGCTCGTGAACCGGGTGAGCAGACTCTCGACTCAGGTCTTTGGGTTCGATCTCAAACATCATTCCACCTTGGTGAAGGTGTCCAGTATCAAGAAGCACTAGAAGGTAACGCAGAACAATTACGCTTCCGTTACTTCACAGGGCAAGGCATTGACCCATGGACTCCGGGGCAGATCTCTTTACTTAAAGATACAAGCAAGATTTTCCCAGCAGCAACCAACTCATCTGGAAGAGTAATATCATTACCTGCCACTATTAGTGGAACAGATTATGTATTGCACATTGATTGTGCAGCAGCAGGTTCAACAGCAGTTCGTGTTGCTAGAGTGGCAGCAGATGGAACAGCCACCTCACTCATCCTTGGATCTGCTTTATCTACTGAGATCTTAGCGGCAGAGACAGATGGAACTACACTCTATCTTGCCACCGCTACATACATCTATGATTACGATCTAACTGCCGCAAGTCCAACACTTCATACTCACTATCACATCAATACTGCCAACGCTACAAGCGTTGTCTTACAGTATGTAAAGAACCGCATCATGGCTGGTGTTAGTTATGTAACTGGCACTACACCAGTAGCGGCAGTATATGAACTTCCTTTTGCCGGTGGCCATGCTGGATCACATACAAACCTTTCTGCTATTACATCAGTAGCCAACACAACTACTGTTCCAGTAGGTTGGATTTGGTCTGACATAGCTGAAGGTCGTGGTGCAATCTATGTGGCTGGCTATGCTGGAGATAAGTCTGCAATCTTTAAGATTGCCCCTGACTCAACTGGTGCCTTGGGTGCTGCCGTATCAGTAGCAGACATCCCTCGAGGTGAGACAGTTCGATCACTCTTTGGATACCTCGGAACCTATCTTGCTATCGGAACATCTCGTGGTGTTCGTATTGCAGCTATTGCAGATGATGCAACTATTGTCTATGGCCCATTGATTTTTAATACAACTAACCCAATCCTTGGCTTTGCAGCTAGAGACTCTTACATCTATGCAGGTGTCAAGGCTGGTATTGGTGGTGCCTCTGGTATTTACCGAATCTACCTTGGACAACTACTTGATGATGGAACTTATCCATACGCAACAGACATTGTTGCTACTGGAACTACCGGATCAGTAGATGCTTTGGGATTCTTCCCTACATCAGCACAACTATTTTTCTCTGTGTATGCAAGTGGAACATGGTTGCAACACGCAACTAACCTTGTATCAGAAGGAACTCTTCAGACAGCAATCGTTAACTGGGGAACCTTGGAAAAGAAAGCATGGAAGCGTGTCCGTGTTGAAACCGGAACCCTTAATGGAAACATTGAAATCTATGCAGATGCTAATGAAGGCCGTACTCAGATTACAACCTTGACTACTGGCAACTCATACAATACAGACTTCGATCTATCTGCTGCCTATGCATCAACTCAAGTCAATGGGCAGTTAGCTTTTACCTTGTATCGCAATGCAGATAGTGCAACTACTGGTGCAATCATGAAGGGTTATGCCATCAAGGCTATCCCTAGCCCTACTAGATCACGCCTTATCCAGCTCCCATTGATGTGTTATGACTTTGAATCAGACCGCCGTAACACTCGTTACGGAACTTTGGGTGGAGCTAAGTATCGCCTGTCAGCTTTAGAGACTGTTGAATCAGAAGGTGCAACAGTTCTTGTTCAAGACTTTACATCCGGTGAAAACTTCGATGCTGTTATCGAAGAGATTGCCTTTACAAGAATGACCCCACCATCTGGAAACAATGAGAACTTCGGTGGAATCATTACCATTACTATGAGAACGGTAGTCTGATGTCGGCTATGGACTGGGCAGCATTTACAGTATCTATCCTTGCAATCATTGGCGGCTTTGCTGCTGGTATTCGATGGATGGTTATCCACTATTTACAAGAACTTAAAACCAATGGTGGCTCAAGCCTCAAGGATCAGGTCAATGCCCTACAAATAAAGGTAGACTTGATCTATGACATCATCACAGCCAAGCGAAAGTAACTACCCTAACTGGTTTAACATTGCGGCCAAGGGTTACTTTGCCGAATACCTAGAAGAGTTCAAGGGTAAACCAAACCTTCACTTTTTACAGATAGGTGTCTATACCGGTGATGCCAGCTTATGGCTGATGCAGAACATACTTACTGACAAGAGTTCCATCCTTACGGATGTTGATACTTGGCAGGGATCTGATGAAGAGATCCACCATGAGATGGACTTCTCAGATGTTGAGAGAGTCTACGATGAGAAGTTAAAAGAATTTTCTAATGTAATTAAATGCAAGATGGAAAGCCATAAGTTCCTTGCCAACAGCGATGATAAAGAGATCTACGATTTCATATACATCGATGGAGATCACACAGCACAAGCAGTATTTATAGATGCCAGCCTAGCGTGGAAAGCACTTAAACCCGGTGGGATTATGGCATTCGATGATTATTTATGGGAGCTAGATGCCCCAATCAATATGCGGCCACAAGCTGCTATTGATCTATTCATTATTCTAATGAAAGACCACTTAACTTTAATAGGAACAGGTTCACAAATATGGATAAGAAAAGAGTTAGAAACCTACTAGCAGTACTCTTTTTAACTTTCGGAACATCACTATGGTTTATACCTGAATCTCATGCAGAGCAAACAGGGCCAGCAACAATTACTTGTGCTAAAGAAGATGGCACTCAACGAACTGCAAATGTTGGTTGGGATAACTCACAAACATTCTTTCAAGGTAAAGGTGATATTGCTGCCCTTTACTGCACCGGTGGATTCTCCGGTGGCTATCCAATCTTTGTATCTACATCAGTTCCTGATGGCCCACTTCGTTATTACAATGGAATAACTCCTACACCTTCTCCGACTCCGGAAGCTTCTCCATCTCCAAGTCCAACACCGATTCCAACTGAGACTGCAACTCCTTCAAATGTTCCTGCGACTGAGCCAAGTCCAACTCCAAGCCCTGTAGCCTCGCCTTCTGTGGAGCCGACCCCTGAACCCAGCCCACAACCAAGCCCGACACAAACCCAAACACCATTGCCAACACCAACGCCGACTGTGGATCCATCGCCTACTCCTTCTCAAACAGAAACACAAACAGCAACCCCAGTAGTAAGCCAGTCACCAATCCCACAACCAACCCCCACTCCAGAGCAGCCAAGTCCAACACCGACACCACAGCCGCTACCCACACCAGTATTAACGCCAGCAGTAGAGCCTTCACCAATACCTTCACCTACACCCACCCCGGTTCCAGAACCTCAACCTGTTCCTCAACCTGTACCAGATCCGGTACCAATGCCAGAACCGGTGCCTCTTCCTCAGCCAGTTCCTCTTCCTCAACCAACCCCACTTCCAGAGCCAGTTCCAGTACCTCAGCCCGAACCTGTGCCATCTCCTGAGCCGTTACCCGAACCACCTGCTCCAGAGCCTGAACCACCAGCTCCAGAACCCGAAGCAATTCCGGATCCTGCCCCTGTGCCAGAGCCTGAGCCAGAGCCTGTTCCAACTCCTGCTCCCGAGCCAGAGGTAGTTCCTGATCCACCAGCTCCTGAACCGGAACCTGAACCTCCATTACCTGAACCACTTCCTCAACCTGAACCCCCTGCTATCGAACCTGATCCTCCAATGGTAGCAACGGAAGAATCAACACCGGAAGAACGACAGGCTATTGCAGAAAATATAATTGCAGAGGCTGTTGCCTCTGGTGAGAATGTAACAGCAGAAGCATTGGCTGAAGCTGGCATTACATATGCCGACCTTCCACCTGAAACTCCGGTTGAAGTAAGACAAGATGCCAATGGTAACGAAGTAGTTATTACTGCTGAAGTAGCTGCTGCACTTGTGTTATTAGAAAGCCCAGCAGAACTTATCTCTGCCATCTTCGATGATCCTGCTCAGGCCTTGCTTGCTATCACAAGTATTGGTGCTGACATGAGTGATGAAGAAAGAGCAGAGTCAGAAAAGATTATTGTTGCCTCGGTTATCGCAGGACAAGCAGCAGTAACAGCCGCCGGTATGGCGGCATCCTCTACAACCAGAACCCCCTCTGGTGGTGGATCTACAGGTGGCGGCGGAGCCGCATCGGGTAGAGAAAGCAAAAGTGTAAGGAGAAGAAAACCTTGAAGAACTTCTTTAGAGATATGTTGGATCAGCTATGGACACTACTTGGCATGGGTATTGCATGGGTAGTTCTTGATGGTTCAGCAAAGCAGATCGTAGGTATCGCCATCTGGGGAACACTCCTTGCATGGTGCATTAGCTACCCAATTCGTAACCCAAAGGATGATGAATAATGGATACATTCAAAAGCATTCTCTCAAGAATCGTTGCAGTAATCGCAGCAGAATCATTGGGAGTAATCGGTGCAGGTTCACTTGTAGGTATTGAGGTATGGCAAGCAGCCGTACTGGCAGGTGCCTTGGGTGCAGCACGAGTACTGGAAGCTCTAGCTCGATTCTATCTAGCAGACGGAACACTATCAGCCGAAGAAATCAACGAAGCATTTGCTAAGGTTGATAAGAAAGCGAGTGCATGATGGGTCAAAGAGCAGACTTCATTACAGTAGCAAAGGGTGAACTCAATGTAATTGAGGGCCCTAAAGATAACGAGACCAAGTATGGAGCCTTTACTAAGGCAAACTTCCTACCTTGGTGTGGCTCATTCGTAAACTGGTGTGCCAACGAAGTTGGCTTGAAGATCCCTAACTGTGTATCCACAGTAGCCGGAGCCTCAGCCTTCATGAAGAAGAATCAATGGGAGAAGGCAAGCGATGAAGCGACCCCTCTACCCGGAGACATCGTGTTCTTTGACTTCCCGAACGATGGAGTAGATCGAATCTCTCATGTCGGTATCGTGGTCAAGGACAATGGCGATGGTACTGTTACTTGTGTCGAAGGCAACACAGCCCCAGACAAAAAGGGTGACCAACGCAATGGTGGACAAGTCTGCCTGAAGGTTCGTGCCTTCAAAAAGAAGAATGGTTCCAAGCTACGCAGATCACAAGCCGTGACAGTCGTTGGCTTTGGTAAGCCAGTCTTTAAGTCATAAGTCCAAAGGAGGACTAAGTATGAAGATCAACATATTCATGAAGAACCCAGCCGCATGGGCTGGTCTCATTCAGGCATTGGTAGCAGTAGTTGCAACCTATGCAGACATTCCACAGGAAGCAATCTTGGCTTTCATTGCAGCAGCTACAGGACTTTCTTTGAAGGCTCAGAAGATCGAGAATGAAAAGACATTGGCAGCTCTGTATACAGATCCAGAAGATGCAGACTAAAACTTAATAGTAACTAGATGGGGCCCCTTCGGGGGCCCCTCTTTTTTTGTGCCACAAAACTACACCGGCAGAGGAGCAAGAAGAAATGCCCCCCTACCCCCCATAAAAATTATGGTGGTTAGGTGCTACACCGTATAGTGTCGCCTTGAAGTTTCTGCCCCACCTCTTGCGAGGTAGCCGGACAATATCACGACACTCCGAGCTTCGCAAAATGTACGAATGCTTGTCAGTCCTGTGTGTCACACTTATGCCATGAACGAGAAACTCATAGAGGTCGACACGATTTATGCACAAATGTCCGAGTTCTCTGATCGTTCATTCCGCCCTCATCCATGGGTAATGGGATTTTCCTATAGCAATGAGGGAGCAGTATCTGTATGGTGGGATCACGCTTACGAGTCGACTAAGTATCAGCTCGCAAAGTTTGATCTTGTAGATTGGATGCATGAAAAAAATTTCATGGCAGACACAATGGTTAACCTAGTTCCATTGCCCGAGGAAAAGAATTTAATCTTGCCCGGTGTAATGATTATCTGGAAACCACTCGATGGAGATGCGAAGATCTCCGAACTGGCAGAGCAATACATTAAGGGGCTACAGAATGTTGCTTAAAGATTTTTACATAGATCAATTTACAAAGAAGATTAAAGCTATTGAACCTCCACCAACAACTGAATACAATCAGGGATTAGTAGATGGCTTAGAGTATGCAATCAAAATTATGCAAGATGAAAGGTCACCAGTTGCCACACAGTAGCAAAGAAACTTTATCAATCTCATGGTGTGACAACGGTGTGACTGATGGCAAGTTCACAGAAGGACTTGTATACACGATGCTTATGGCACACACAGTTGGTGTGCCTATCAACAATGCAATGAGAGTCAAGGGTAATCAGATCTCTCGTCAGCGTATGCAGTTGTTCGATCTATGGGCAGACCAATCTAAAACTGACTGGCTGCTTTGGGTTGATTCAGATATTGTGCTGACTAAAGAAGTCCTCAAGACTCTATGGGATGCAGCAGATAAGGTCTCACGACCTGTTGTATCTGGCGTATACTTTGTCTGGAAAGACAGCGTTGGAAACCTTCCGGTTCCAATGCCTACCATCTTCAAAGAAGGTAGAAATAAATACGAAGTTGAATACATACATCCACTACCAGAGAATGAAATCATTCCGATTGATTCTGCTGGCTTTGGTTGTGTGTTGATGCACAAGTCAATCATCCCTAAACTAAGGGAGAAGTTCCCGGAAAAAAGTTTCTTCCACGAGAATGATCTTACGGAAGATAAGTTTATTGGCGAAGATATTATCTTCTTCAATCTACTGAAAGAAACAGGGATCCAAGCCTATGCCCATACCGGTGCATTGGTTACGCATATGAAGACTTTTCCTTTTGATATTTCTTACTATGCACTTTTCTGGACAGCGTATAATCAGGTGCAAGAAAATATGAAAGAGGGTAAAGCAGATGAGTGAGATCAAGGATCTACTTATCCAAGTTCTACGAGCTAAGGATGCAAGCAAATCTCGTAGCACTCAGGTGCAGATAGGGCCATCAGAACTTGGTGGCTGTTCACGCAAGGTTTGGTTTCGGTTAAATGGACAAGCCGAAACTAACGACAACGAACTCAAACTAGCAGCCATCATGGGAACGGCCATCCATGCAGAGATTGAGAAATCAATCGAAGCTTTGGATCCGGATGGTAAGAAGTATCTAGTTGAGACCGAAGTCGAATACAATGGAATGAAAGCCCATATAGATCTATTCATTCCTGAAACTGGTGCAGTCGTTGACTGGAAGACAACTAAGATTAAGAACTTAAGTTACTTCCCATCGAAGAACCAGCGTTGGCAAGTTCATACATATGGCTACCTGTTGGAGAAGAACGGTTACAAAGTTAAGACTGTTAACTTGTGTGCCATAGCCCGGGATGGTGATGAACGAGATGTAAAGGTTCACTCTGAAGACTATGATCCAGCGATTGCTGAAGAAGCATTGGCTTGGCTCGAGAGTATTAAGAACACAGCCGATGCACCTGAACCTGAAAAGGATGTCAGCTACTGTCAGTTCTATTGTAAGTTCTACGACTCTTCTGGGGAGTTGGGTTGTACTGGACTAAAAAAAGAACTGAACAAAACCTCGGAAGTCGAGATCGAAGATACTGAGGTGGACAGCAATGCCTTGCTGTTCTTACAAATAGGAAACCAGATCGATGATCTGGAAGCGAAGCGTG
>Ga0304730_1000332_pt1 | contig 41651 bp, 59 predicted proteins | sample M_130628_MF_Meta_FD_190474 | JGI IMG/M metagenome (GOLD analysis project Ga0304730, IMG submission 190474) | Freshwater microbial communities from Lake Montjoie, Canada to study carbon cycling - M_130628_MF_MetaG (v2) (version 2) | ecosystem: Environmental > Aquatic > Freshwater > Lake | place...
GAAAATACAAAGACTGCCCGTTACCAATAGCCAATATTGCGTTGTTTATTGGTGTGCTAACGTCAATTGATAATGTTCCTGCTTGCACATCCGCAATTTGTGCGGCGGTCATAAAATCAAAAACACTGATAGTTTGACGTAATTTAGTCTGAACTGTAGTGGCTACAGCATTAGTTTTATTAAGTATGTACCCAACTAAAGATGAACCAGATGACGCAGCAAATGCTGCAAGAATGCTGCCTGCATTGCCGGTTACGTTGTCATACGTTCCTATTGTTGTTCCGGTTGCTGTCTTTAAAACAAACTTGTAGGAAACGGCATCGGTAAGCCAAATTTCACCGCCAGAAGCAACACGGCCTGCTGAGTCCAGCACAATAGGATTGGTATGCGCGACGCTGCCAGAACTTGTTGTATAGGCAGCTTGCGGCGTTGTAGTGCCAGCAGCGTAAGTGTAAACAAGACCGCCAGACAATATGACACCGCTATTGTCAAAAAACTGTGCGCCAGCCCCAGCCAGCATTGAAAGATTGACGGCCATAATTAAACCTTACAGGTAATAGCTAATGTTTAGTTTGGCACCGCCAACTTGTTCAATAAATTGAATGTTAGTTAGATCGCCATCGTATTGCAACGGGATGCCAACTGCCAAAGGCATACCAACAGAAGCAGTAGGAGCTGTTTTGTCATCTCTCCATCGCACAGCTTGACCTTCAGCAATGATAAGGGCAAAAACTGGTTTGCCGTTTTGACCGTTTGGAGTTCTTTGAGGGACTGTCAAATTAGCAGCGCTGGACAAACTAGTGACTTGCTGATAACCCATGCAGGTCGTTACAGCTTTCAAATTCATGGTCATGATTAAAATCTCCGAGGTTGAGTAAATGAGCGCAGACGCATTGTAATTTCATCACTGTCAGCAGGAGTAGGAATAAAAATCCAACCTGTATTATTGCCTGCATCTACGCTTGGTGCCAAAGCGTACCAGGTGGCCCCGCCAGTAGCGTTGCTGTCTTGGATTGTAAGGTAGCTTACAGAATCAGTTCCACTTGCGTCACTGATGGTGGCTTGTGAACCAGGTGTTGTGCTTTGCAAAAATTTTTGGTTTGTGCCCGTAGTAACAAAAGAGCCGACGGTGCTGGTTGTGCCTGACTTGAGTTGCACGGTGCCGTTGGTGAATGTCAGTGGCTGAGTTGCGCCTAGCGTAAACGCATCCTGCATAGCCCATGTACCGCCTACGCCGTCAAACGTCGTTGGGTAGTCTATTGTCTTTCCGGCGCTAGTAATTGTCTTTGGGCCAGAGGTGGCGGCAAAAGTAAGTGTTTCAGCCCCTGCGACGGGTTCTACCGTCATTCCTGAAACTAAAGTAAAACTACCATAAAAAATCTTAAATCCAAGGTTGCCGTATGTACCAGCAAATCCAGTAAAGTCTAAGTTATTCCAGTATTTATAAATATAAACAGTATCAGTTCCAACAGTAACTTTTAAGTTCATTGCTACGGCTTCACTGCCGCCTGTAGTATTACCAATAACCAAATATCTCACACCTACAGCGCCAGTATAGTAGGCTTCAATATTTGAAGTTCCGGTATAACTAAAGTTTAATGCGTTGTCAACATTAAACGGAGCGCTATTGTTTGAAGTAACAACAATCTTACCCGTACCAAATGCAAGTACACGAATGTTGGTGTTATCTGAGTAAAAACTTCCAGTAGTTAGTGTGTAGCCGTTCAAATTTAACGTACCATTGGTCAGCGTAGTAATTACGGTAGAAGATGTCGTCATTGCATCTTGAAGCTGCCAAGTGCCGCCTACGCCGTTGAAAGTTACATTCCCAGGAAAACTAAAGCCGTTTGACGTAATGGTTTTTGTTCCAGATGTAGCTGCAAAAGTTACTGTGCCTGTACCCACACCTTGTATAGTCGTGCCGCCGTAATTCCAATTGCCGTAAACAATAATTGAGTTTGCAATAGAAACTGTACCAGTAAAACCTGTAAAGTTTACATTCTTGTATGCGCCGCTTGTCGTTGAAAGGCTAATTATGTCTGAGCCAGCCGTAACATCCACGCTAATAGCATTAGCTTCACCAACATTTCCTAATGATATGGTTCTAGTTCCTGCTCCACCAACGGTTGCTTGAACTAGTGGGTTTGTTCCGGTAACTGTTAAACCCGTTGACGTAGTAGCTGAAAAAACAGAACCAGAAGTACCAATAACTACAATTTTGCCTGTTCCAAAAGCCAATGTGCGAGTGTTTGCATTGGAAGCATTTAACAAGCCAGTAGTCAGCGTGTAGCCGTTTAAATCCAACGTACCAGCGGTTAAAGTGCAAGTGCGACCAGCACCGGAAGTCAGGGCATCTTGAAGCTGCCAAGTTCCGCCTACACCGTTAAAGTTAAAGGGACAATCAAATACAACAGCAGCCGTTGTTATTGTCTTTGTGCCTGATGTAGCTGCAAAAGTATAACTAGAAGTTCCCGCTGTACGAGTCATTCCAGTTGATGCCTTAAAGTTTCCGTAAATTGTAACTACAGAATTACCTAATGCTCCTGCGTATCCAGTTGGGTTTGTACCGTCAGTAAAATCTAAATCACGAACTGAACCAGCGGTTATGCTTACCACAGCAGTACCGGCAGTAACTCTAAACGAAATACTGTTAGCTTCTGTGACTGCTGTTGGTGTAATTGTTCTTAATGACACCGCTGTTGTAGATGTGCAAATAATCTGCGGCGTACCTGTGACCGTTGTTGTTGTCGAGCCAGTAAAAATAGTACCAATGCTGTTCAGCGAGATAGTGTTTGTGCCAAAAGCAAGCGTACCCGTGAAGCCTGTCATCGTCAGGGTCTGAATGTCTGGGCTGATGTCTAGCGTAGCGGTAACTGTACCGGAAGCTGCGTTGAAAATTGCAGAGTCAGAGCTTCCCGGCACTGAGGCACCGGCAGGAGTGCCCGTTGCGGAAGATGACCAGCTTGCGGTGTTGTTCCAGTTCCCAGAAACGCCAGCAGCCCAATATCGGTTCGCCATGACTACTCCACAATCGGCTTGTCAGTCGGCCAAACGAAGGGCACCACTGGTCCATCAACCACGGGTGGCGGGGTGTCAATGAAGTCCTTCCACTTGTCATAGCGGGCCTGTTTCATAACCTCAATTTCAGCGTCGGTTAGGCCGTGGTCGTCGGCCAGGTGCAGAGCGTCTGAGAAGCCGTTAATGGTGAAGTCAATTTTGATCATGCTAAGAACCGGAGTTTGTACAAAGTGCGGAGGTAAATTTCAATGATGTTGTCAATCAACTGCTGCAAAGATGAATCAGATTTATCACAGATTTCGTATCTGCTATCTTCAATTTGCTTCAAAGAATCTTCCAAAAACTCAATGACGTTGTTTGTTTTCTTTGCTGATTGTAGGGTAATTGGCCCCAATAAACCATGCCGCCCTTGATAGGCTTCAGCAAAATCATCAGCCGCACCAATAATGCGGTCATAGAAAATGTTTAGGGCTACGTGTTTGGAATAGCTGCGGGTATTCAGATGCACCGAATGGGTAACATCCCGAGCCAAAAACAGCAATCCTACAAAGTCACAGGCTTTCATTGTGGCATTCCTTGTTGGGGCGACATTTCACCCATAGTATCTTGCATTGACTCGCGGCCAGGCATTTCGCCCACCAGATCACCAGAAGTAATCATGCCGTGAACGGTGCCCATCACTATGTCTTGAATCTGCTCTGGAGACATAGATGCTTGCACGGCAGTCAAGCGCTGCGTTTCAGCTTGGTAGGCTTTGATTTCTGCCTCATAGTCCTTGCGCTTCATGTCTTGCGCTTCCATAGACTTAGACACGTTTTGTAGCATTGTGTGCATCTGTTCCATCTCAGCACCCATTGCCTGCATCTGTTGCTGTGCAGCGGCTAATGCTGGGTTGTCTTCGCCATCACCCATGAGTTTAGGGTCAATAGTCTTGGCAAAGCGCTTGGACATCTCTTGGGCGCCAGGCCAGTCCATATTTTTAACAAACAGGTCACCGGCCACAGTCCACAGTTGAGGATTGCCTTGCAACAGTTGTGCCATTGCTTCCAAAGCCTCTTGACGTTTGGTCGCGTAGCCTGGGCCGGTGGTTGCCACAACGTCGTACTTACCAACGCCAGGATTGTAAATTTTCTCAATCACAATCCCTTGCTGGTCAACGATTTTTTGGACTGGTTGCTGCTGGTCTGGGTTGATTTTGACCATCTTTGTCTCGCCGTCCTCGCCAATAATGCGAGCAATCCGCTGGGTATCGTAAATCTTGGGAATCATGTCCACCAATTGACGAGCAATATGCCGAACACCACGGGCTAAGTTGTCACCGTAGTGGTAAGTACCTACATCGCCCTCACGCTGACGCGCAAGAATTGCCTTTCCTGAGCGTTCGTTGGAACCCATGCCCAAAGAAGCGTTATATTGTCCTGTAGTCGATTTAATGTCTTCTGCCGCCCCTGCTTTGGCCTGTAATAGGCCACTAGAGGCCATTGGCGGCTGGGCACGCTGTGGTAGTGGCAAGATACTGCCTTGACCGTCTGTAACGTCTGGATTAACCTCCAAATACGGCCAGTTTTGGGTGTTAGCAGTTTTCCACTTGTCTTCATAGCCCTCAAACTGCCCACCGTAGCCAATAAACGGAGCTTTGGGGGCCAAAGCCAGCATTTCTGCCTCTTGGGATACCCAATAGTTGTACATCCGCTGGGCATCCTTGGCGTTTCGCACCAGTCCACTGACGTACAGACGGCCATCTACCTCAAATTCATTGCCAACAATGCGAATAACAGGTATCCACTTGCCTACCCACTCGCGCTGCTCAAGGATTTCGTATCCATTAATCTTGCAATAGCGCACCTTGGGCCGGTCAGACTCGCGGGACTTCAGCGGTTTGCCGTAAAACGCCTTTAATTGCTTGTCTTCTGGCGTTCCAACAAAGGCCGTAGCGTTGCCAGGGTACAAATTCAGCGTGGCGCGGTCATAGTCTATGTAATAGTAGTCCGCAATGCGGATTGTGTCCTCATTCAACCAGTTGGAGATTGACTGGTCGCCTACACCAAGAGATTGCAGGGTGGTAATGGGTGCCGAATCGGGGTACAGGCGGGTGTATTCGTCTTTGGTCAGGTCTTCCGTCACAAAACAGTACTTGGCGTCAGCGCCGGTCGGGTCTTGCATGGTCGGGTCCATGTACACCGAGAACGAATTGCGAATCCGGCCAATCTTAATGTCCTGATCAAACGTGTTGTCGTCGCAATACTCAGTCAGAAGGCGTATGTACCCCTCTCCGTAAGCCACTTGGTTCTCGCAAGCCGTATCATAAGCCACGTCAGCATCGCTCATGTACTCAATGTGCCTGATCATGCCGTTAAAAATCTCAGCAATCTCAATATCGGCATTGCTGTCCACCGGAATGACTTTGGCACCAGGGCGGTTCTGCCGCTGGTCGTTGGTAACCTGGCGAACGTGCTGTGGCAGCTTATTAATAGTCAGCGTGGGACGCGCATTGATAGTCTGACCTTGCACAGCACCACGGGTAGCCAGCACGTCAGCAGGCCATTGCCAGCAATTGTCCGGTGAGCCAGCGTAAAACTTCAGGTCATCGTTCTCATCCTCACGCGACTCTGAAAGCGCCGACATAGCCATGTCAAGACGCGAACGGGCCGTGGCAAGGATTTCGGCATCACTCTTGTCTTTTGCAGAACCGCCAACAGCGACTGCGGCAGCGGCGGTGATACCAGTAATGTCCATTATTTTTTACCTTTTGGCATTGGCTTGGCTGCATTCTTTACAGAATACGCAATTGCCACAGCTTGTTTGACAGGTTTTCCAGCCTTAACCTCTGCCTTCACATTAGCACGGAAGGCAGCCGGTGACTTTGACTTGACTAATGGCATGGCTATTTCTTTTTCATTGGTTTAGCCGTCTTGGCCGAATCTTTAAAATCCTTGGCGCTAGGCGCTGCCTTGCTGCCGACCTTGTTCATCTTCTCGCCAGAGCCAGCTTTGATGCGCTCTTGTTTGGCGTGAATGTTTGCATAGAGTCCAGGTTTTGTAGCCATGATTAACACTTCCATCTTGCTAGTGCAGCAGCTTTGCGGGTGGGATTACCCTTTTCATCTTTCATCGGCCCAGGCACGCCAGACATACGGGCGCAAAACGAGTCCTTGCGTGCGCCGCCTTGGGGCTGCGGCGCTTTTAAGTTACTACCGGTAGCGGCATTGTACTTCTCGCGACCTTTGGCAGTCAGTCCAGCGCCTTTGGATACCGGTAGCTTCTCGCCACGGCCTACTGATAAAGAAACTGATTTCTTAGTTGCCATGTTATGCCTTCATGTAAAACAACGCAAGCACTATCATTGTAGTACAACCAATTTTCCATTTAATCTTGAGTCTTGAATGCGCTTTACCATCTTGTCACCATAAGCTACCAAACATGATGGCGCATTAGATGTGTTTGCTTCAGTGCCATCCACTCGACAAAACTTTAAACGGCCTTTAAAGAAAAAAACAGCGTTTGCCCTTTGCCACACTTGAGCATGAAAGCCAATTGTTTCGGTTCGCGCAAAAATAAGTGCAATGCCGTTTCCGTTATCAGCCAACTTTTTAAGCCACACAAATGTTTCTTTGCCATATGGTGGGTTGCACCATATATTACCAAACCAAGGCGCGGACAACCCGTTTTGTTCTTCTGAGTAGTGATGCGAAGCAGTGTCCCAAGGTCTTCTATTTCCAGGGCTGCACGGGTCAAGGTCAAATGGCCCAAGAACATCAGTTATGTACTTTGGCGTCAACCATTCATCGTGGCCGTCCGTTACTGTGTTGAAATTTTTCATCAACTTCCCATCCAACCAGTTGAAACTGCACCACGGTCGTAAGTCCGTAGTGTACGGGTTTTCTCAGTGTATTCCCTGTGCGCCACAGGAAATGCAAATGTAACGCATATTGCATCTGCCGCATCAGGACTAGCCAGCCCCCTAGCTTTCATCTCTTTCTTGCTTTCTAAGAAAATGGTTCCACGTGAATCAGGCTTCATTATGGGCGAAATCAGGTCTGTCTTCAAGAACCTGTCATTCGGAATGCTCGCCGTCTTCAGCCAATCCCGCATATCCCCCCACATCTGGGCACGCATATTTCCATACATTATAGGGTTTTTGGCCTTATTGCCAAAGTTGATCCCTTTGATCTTATACCGCTGCTCCTTGAGCCTATCCACAATCCCTGCCCCCAACCCACCCTCATCAATCACCACCAGCGTAGGCTTGTATTCCTCAATCGCCTCAATCACGTGCCCCACCACCGTCATAGTGTCATCGCCCCGATGCCGCATGATCTTCACTATATCCCTGCCCTGCCTCACCGCAATCACCGTTGCATCCGCACCAAACCGCGCAGGGTCTACACCAATCACAATCGGTGCCGACTGATCCTTGTACTTAGGCCGCTTCATCGCCTCATCCACAATGTCACTCGATATAAACTGATCATCCCCCGCACTCGGAAACATCCCATACACCTCAACATGGGCCTGGCTGCTATCCGGCCCGTACTCCTGAATAATCCTCTCGTACACCTGCTTGTCCGTCCCCTCCACCGTCCTAGCATCCACCACCTTAGTCTGCCAAAACGCCCTCTTACTATTAAAGCACTCATAAAAGTACCCCGTATTGCGCCGTGGGTTCGAGAACGCCAGCCAAAAACGATTCGGCGTGTTTTCCGTAAAGAATCCACCAGTGACAGCCCATATCGGATCAGCAATACCCGACGCCTCATCAAAGATCACCAGCACACCGTCAAAGTTATGCACACCAGCATACGCATCAGGATTTTCCTCCGACCACAACCGACCCTCAACACCCCAGTAGCGCGTACCCTTCTTCAAGTCCGTCTCAACCAACTCAGTCAACCACTTGGCCGGAGCCAATCTTGTTGCACTGACTTCAAACCAATGTGAATTCAGTGACATTGCTAACCACTTAGTAATCTCAGCCCAAGTAATACTTCGGAGTTGATTCTCTGAGTTGGCAGAGATGATCGTTGTTGAACCAATACGAGTTGTCAGCATCCAGATAGTCAACCATGACACTAATGCTGACTTACCAATTCCACGACCTGACGATATTGCTTCTTGCATTACTTGGTAATCTACTTTGCCTTGATTACTTTGTATATGCCTAGTAATATCTTCTAATATCTCACGCTGCCATTTTCTTGGACCAGAGAAATGTTCCAATGGAGTACCTTTGACACCCCAAGGAAATACATACTTAACAAACGCCAGTGGGTTATTACTTAATGCAGGACTCCAAAGTAATGCCATTAACTCTTGCTCATCTTCTGGTTTGTAGATTGTGGTTTGCATTAATTACTCCATTTAAATTTAGATTGACCAGTAACTTCTTGCCATTCTCTGCCTGGTCTATTTTGCCAACCCAAACCAGTTGAACCTTTTAACTCAGCAATTATTTTCCAACCCGCGCCTTTTAATGATGCGCCAGTTTCTGATTGCAATGTATAAGTAATAATTTTTTTCCATCCCAATGCTTTTGCTGCTTGCCAACATCGCGAATATAAAAATGAACATGAACCTTTAGGTGCGCCATCTACAACACAGCACCGTATAACTTCTACGGTTTCACCATTGTCTAAATGTCTTGATACCGGTCTAGACACAATAGCAACGCCAACTAATTTATTTCCATCGGATACGCCAACTGCAAACAAACCGCCAGCAGGTGGTTTATTGTGCCTATGAAAATTACGAACAAACTCAATAGCCTCAGTTAATTTCATTGGAACCGCATGAAGTTGCATAATTTAAAAAAATAAAAATTGTTCGCGGAGGCTCCGTCACCGTTGGCCCTTCCGGCTCGGCCCTACCCCTCCCCCTCCTCGCCTGAATCGTTTGCATCGGGCGCACTGATGCGCGGTACAACGTCGATCACATCGACCAAGCGTGACTGCGCTGCAGCTAGTGCGCCGGTGATGCTAATCCTTGAGTCAGACACGGACACGTCGAGACGGTCCCCGTAGACCTTCGGTGCGAGCTTGCTTGCGCGCCATCGCATGCTATCTAGTACAACCCGCGCAGCATGGCTATCCATGGTTCCCGCGCTAACGGCCTCCTCCACGGCCTCCATGCGATCGAAAAGAACATCGGCTTGGGCCATCCGAGCGCGCGCGTACCTGGTAGCAAGGGAGGCATCATCCCGCATCCACCGGATTACTGTAGTGTGATCTGGCATCCCTTCCATGCGGCACACCTCCCGCATCGATTTGCCAGCCTCGATCTGCACTAGTAGGCTATCCACCATTACATTTTTTGTTGCATCGTCGTAAACCACGTAAGCCATGCATTCCCCCCAAAAATAGTTCAACACTCATTGAATTATCCCCCAAAAAACCCCCTGCATCGCTTGTATCGTTGCATCACCCTTAGGGTGGTGATGCGATTCAATACAAAAAGCGCTGTTTTGCCCGAATCTGCATCGGTGCACTGATGCGCATCGATTCAACCGATTCAATCCGATTCAAGGGTTTTCCCTAGTGGTTTACTGTCTCCAATGTGACTGACTAACTGTAACAAACTTTATTACAGTCGATGCCAAGCCAGTGCAATAGTGCCCTAGCTAACAACCCCGAAAGCAAACCATGAAACAGTACACCTACCAAGTTACTAACAAAAAAACCGGCCAAGTCGACCATGTTAGGGCCAGTGCAGCAAACCCTGAAATTGCCCGCAATCAAATTGTTCTTGCCTATGGTTTGCACCATAACGTTATGGACCTTTATTGCAATGTTAACCCTGCACATCATACGGTTGGCGAAATCGACTGCACTGGCTTTCCCTTATCCGATACGGCGTGGCTTGAACGTCAGGCCGCATTGATCTAATCCTGACAGTACCAGTCCCTGCCCATGCTGTGGGCAGTGGCGGGAATTGTCCCGATTACCCAAAGGAAAATTATGGAGAACCAAAAAACCGTAGCATGGTCAACTATGCTGCAAGATGCTGTAACCCAGCCTGGCATCATAAGCTCATGCTATAAGGCATTTCACAATTACAGCATGGGCAATCAACTATTGGCGTGGTCCCAACTACAAGCCCGAGATATGAGCCTGGCACCGATAGCTACATATAAACGCTGGTCCGAGCTTGGCCGTCAAGTCAAAAAGGGCGAAAAAGCAATTGCACTGGTTATGCCGGTGACAATCAACAAAAAAGACGGCGCGGGCGAAAAAACCGGCGAGTGCTTTCAATGGTTCACCCTTAAAAATAACTGGTTTACCCTAGACCAGACTGAAGGAACGGATTTTGTCAGTGAATCAGCAAGCCCAGCATGGGATAAGGCCAAAGCTCTGGAAGCCCTTAGCATTACTGAAATTCGATTTGACTCGCCGAACGGGAATTCTCAAGGTTACGCGCAGGGTAAAAATATCGCCATTAATCCGGTTGCAGCACTGCCCCATAAAACACGGTTTCACGAGCTTGCCCATGTAGTGCTTGGTCACACCGAAGAACACGCTATGCATGATGATGATAAAACGCCGAAGGACATACGCGAAGTGGAAGCAGAGTCAGTAGCATATATATTGTGCTCGGTGCTTGATTTGCCTGGTCTTATCGAGTCACGGGGCTATATTCAAGGCTGGTTATCTGGTTCTGAGATTAGCGATAAGTCAGCCCAACGCATATTCGGCGCAGCCGATAAGATTCTGAAAGCCGGAAAGTAATGCATTCTCTAAGCCCATGCTGTGGGCTTAGGGGCTTGCATTGTGCAGCCAATTAACTATTGGAGAAAATAATATGTCATTAGCACTTGATAAGATACTGCAAGAATTCTGCGACAAATACGATATAAACGAATACGGGATGTTTTACATGGTTACTATGCCGGACGGGTATTCGTTCATTACTATGTCGGTGGAATTGTCTAATCGCATGTTGCGCGAATATGGCGCACAAACCCGCCATATCATTGAGCTAGGAGAGTAAACCATGCAAACCCCTACTATTGCTTACCATGCAAAGCACGAATTACGCGGCTGGTCCGAAGTGTGCCGATACCCTGCGGACTGGGCAGGCTGGCACGCGTTCGACCGTTCTATGATTGCCGAACTACTGCGCGAAGGTCACCAAGTGGTCACCTGCGGCTGGAATATGTACCAAGTGGTGCCGGACCATGCGTGAACACTACACACCCGATCCCCAGCGCTACCCCCTGGCCGATATAGCCCTTGCTTGCGCCATTGGCTTTGCCCTGGCTATGCTCTTAGTTACATGGTGGGCATCATGACCCGCGCCAAATATTTAGCAGCGCTTATGCGCTTAATGCGGCCCGATGAAATAAAGCGCAGCGCGGCCAGTCCCAGCGCTTACATGACGCGCACTCATGTGCTATTGCATTATGTGGCGCTTCGACGCTTAGAGGTGAACGAATGAGCACCACCCGCCAGCGCGACTTGATGGAGGATTATCAGGAATACGGCCATGACAATGACGTGAGCGAAAAGATTGAGCATCTTATGGCCGAGTACCATTGGTCTCGCTGGGAGGCAATGGAATATTTTTATTACGAACCATACGACCCTATTGATTGGGTTGGTAGCCAATGGGAGGAACCATGCTCATTGCCGCCCTACTAGCGGCCCTGATAGCCCTGATTCTCGGCCTTTAACCATAAACATCAGCCCGACTAACACTCGGGCTTTTTTATGCTCTCAATTTTTGCCTTGGCGTCCTCAAACCCGTGCCCCACAATTACCTGGTGGCCGATACCCTGCAAGTACACGATCCAGTCCCTTTGCACTGGTGAAACCACGCCGCCCGTACTGCGCTTCATTTCAATCCATAGTTTCCACGCGGGTACGAATAGGTCCGGCACTCCCGCTGTGACGCCCTCGGCCTTTAGACTGGCGCCCTGGGCCATGCTGCGGCCCCCGCCGTTAGGGATTGCGAATATACGTACGTCCGGCCACTCGCGCCGGAACCACGATACTAATCGGACCTGTTCTAAGTGTTCGCTAGGTGCGGTCAAAACGGTAACTCCCATTCCCACAGTGAACAACCTCCTGGCTCACTCGCAAAATCAGCCGGTGGCTCATCATTAAATTCGGCGCAAACCCCCTCCTTGCTGTAATGGTCGCAGGTATGGCAGACCCTTGGCGGCTCGGCTCTCAGGGTGGTGCGGTATAGGGTGACGATTTGGGGTTCTGGGTGTCTCATGGGTTCCATTTCCTTTGTAGTATGGTGAAAAACTTACCTTCGCGCTTAAACTCTATGGTGGCCGGTGGCTGGCCTTCGGTAAGTACCTGCGCCATCTCATGCAGGTCGGCGGTGCCATAGTCCAGCACCACGCCTGCCTGGTGGGCCACCTCGGCCAATAGCCTACGCGATTTCTCGCCTGCGTAGCCGTCATGGGTCACAGCCAGATACTCGGTCACTGGTGCGTCACTCAGCCCGCCATAGTACGTTAATGAGAGCATCTCCTTCCCACTGGCTCGGCTGATGTGCTTGCGCCAAGTCCAGCTAGTAACGTCAAGGTCCACGCCCTCATTGCCCATGATGTCTAGGTTGTGCAGTTTCAGGGCTGGCCGGACCGGCTCGGGGAACTCGGCCCCGCAGGCTGGGCATACCCGCACCGACAGGGCGCATATCTCCTGGCAGTGGTCGCAGACCTTTACTGGTGCTTCGCCCTGCTTATCGCCCTTCTTAGGTGGTGGGCGCACGGCGGTAATGGGGCCATGCTGCTCCACCACGCCAGCAAAGTCTAGGACCATGCAATCGGCTTTGCCGTCAGCGATCCGCAGGCCACGCCCCGCCATCTGGACGTATAGCCCTGGTGACATAGTAGGGCGCAGCATAGCAATCAGGTCAATCATGGGCGCGTCAAAGCCGGTGGTAAGCACATTAGCATTGGTCAATGCCTTTATGGTGCCTGCCTTGAACTCGCTCAGGATACGATCACGCTCGGCGCTTGGCGTGTCGCCAGTCACGCACTCGGCCACAATGCCTTGTTCCACCAGCGCCTCTTTTATGTGTTGGGCATGGGCTACACCGGCGCAGAACACCAGCCACGACCGGCGGGCACCGGCTAGGCTAATGATTTCCTGCACCACCTTGGCGTTCTTATCGCTGGTGTCGACCTTGGCTTGCAATTCGGCCTCGATATACTCGCCGCCCCGCTTATGGACCCCATCCACCTCCAACTTGGTGGCGGTCAACTTGGACCGCAGGGTGGACAGAAAGCCCTTGAAAATTAATTCCTCAATGCTCACCGGCTCAATCAGCGCGTCGAATATGGCGGGCTTGTCGGTAATGTAGCCATGCCCCAAGCGGTACGGGCTGGCGGTAAGTCCTATCACTCTCACATTATGATTTGTCTGATAGATGTCCGATAGAAGTGTCCGATAGCCGCCCTCGTCCTTGTGGCTCACCAGGTGGGCCTCGTCGATGATGACTAGATCAACGTGGCCGATCTGCTTGGCCTTGGTTCGCACCGACTGAATGCCTGCAAAGGTAATCGGCTCTCCCATCTCCTTACGGCCAAGCCCCGCAGAGTAGATTCCCATTGGCGCGTTAGGCCAGTGCTGGCGCATTTTCTCGGCATTTTGCGCGATCAGTTCCTTTACATGGGTTAGCATCAAAACCCGAGTCTCCGGCCAAGATTGCAGCGCGTCCTTACACAACGCAGCAATGATATGGCTCTTACCACTGCCGGTGGGCAGGACTAGGCAGGGGTTTCCAGCGTTGCCTGCCTCAAACCATGCGTAAAGCTGGTCGATGGTGCGTTGTTGGTATTCACGGAGCATGGACAGCCTCCAACCTACAAACACCATCACGGCAACTCGGTGCCAAATTAGACTGGCAAACACCCAGCTTCTCGCAAGTTGGTTTTTTTGGCGGTACGGGCTTTACCCAAACCGACTTGTATTGAGGCTTGCTTGTAACGCTGCGAAACGCCGGTTCTGCTGGTGGGTTTCCATTACAAGCATGGTGATTAGCCTCTTGCAGTGATTGCCAAGCCCAATTGCATTCGACGCAGACCCAGTAAGGCGGCTCTGAAGATGGTCTTACTTGTTTAAGCATTACGCCACCACCCTAGCATCAAACTCACCCCGCAGCCGATTAACCGTAGGGTCAGCGCAAGCCGCAGCATTAGCCAACAATTCCTTGCTGCTATACACACCCTCGCCTGGCTCACCATTAGCCAAGCCCTGCCCGTTAATCTCATAGACCGCCACCCAATCGCTAGGGCTTTCCAGCCGCTTCCACGGCACCAGATCAGGGCGAATAACATGGCTCTCGCAGCCGGTATGCTGCGCCTCAATTGGTATGATGGCATCCCACTTGGCGCAGTGCCATGTTGAATCGGACAATGGCGTTGCATGGGCGCAGGTGCGGCAGTTAACTTCTTTAGTGGTCTTGCTGCCGTGGCAGAAGTCATGCGCCGCGCACATCTTGCACTCAAACCAAGTAGGGTCGGTGCTGATGGGTGGTGGCAGGCGGTCGGTCAGGGTAAGGCGCTGGCCTCTGGCAATGGCTTTCTCTGCATGGGCGCGGTTATACTCTAGGCGCTCTGTATATACACGGTCATCGTCTTTGCAGACGGCGACATACAAAGCGCGTTTCAGGTCGGTGCCGTGCATATACACTTGGCATTGTGTGAAGTGCATGGGCTTACTCTTTGCCACGCCATTTTTCTCCAAGTCATTGAATGACTTGAGACTGTGGGTTTTGAATTCTAGAACGTGTTCGGACTTTGGCGCACCAGGCACCCCCTTGCCAATGCCGTCCAAGCTGCCGCTAACGTGGCTACCAAAGTCCACTCGGCGTTGGGTGCCTGATACGGTCATTTTAATGGCGCGCAGGTCGCTGATGATAGTGGCCTCTTCATTCTGACCACGCCGAAACAAGCGCAGAATGCGGCCCTTAAACTTTTCCTGCACCGCCCAACGAAACGACAGCCATAGCCAGCGATCACAGTGGTGGCCTAGCATTGAGCAACCAAGGTGGGCACGAGGCTTTTCTAGCCGTGCCTCATGGGCTTGATCAATCAAGGAAGTTATGGTAATCTCGGGTTCAGGTATTTGCATTGTGTGTTCTCCTGTTGGTTGGTCGATTGACCCCGCTTTAATCGGCGGGGTCTTTTTTTTACTTGCTCTTAGCCCAAGGTGGCGCGGCCTTAGCAGGTGTAGCGGCAGGCGCTACAGCCTTGAACAGCGCTACAGTTCCTGGTTGGGGACCGCCCAAAGCCCGAAATGCCTTAACCTCGTTACCTGCATACTCACCAGTCTTCAGCGACAATTTGATGCCAAGGTTACCGCCAATCAGTTGGTCGGTGTCGGATACCTTAGCCAAGCCAATGGCTCGCATGATCTCTCCAAGCTGCTGGCGTCCGATCTCCTCGGCCTTGGTGCTTGCGTTCTTGATGTTGAGGTTACCAAATACAACCCGCCCTTGATGGCTGGGGCCAGTGATGGTGTACTTGACCGCAATAAACTTGCCATCGCCTGCTTTGGTGGACTTGATCTCAGCACCAGTAATAGTGGCGTTGTACCAGCCCTCGGGCAGGGGTTCAAAGTTGTTATTACCAACGGGCAGCGTGTCAACGCTAAATTCTTCGTCTAAAAAAGCCATGATTTAATCCTAAAAAATGTAATTTGTTAATTCCAACCACCGGCAACGCTAGTGCCAGTGCCATTGCCGTCACCATAGCCAAGACCAGTGCCAGCACCATAGCCAGAGCCAGTTCCAAAGCCACTGCCAGAGCCAGCACCAGAGCCAGTGCCAATTCCCCACCCACCGCCAGCGCCACAGCCATCGCCATAGCCATAGCCATAGCCGGAGCCATCGCCAGTGCCATCGCCAGCACCATAGCCTGATCCATCAATAAATTGTTCAGCCATTAATTGATTCCTTTGCGGCGTCAGAGCAAACAATAAGTTCGCATACACCAGTTAAAAAAATCAAAGGGTTCATTGTGTCAATTTTGCTATCTGATTTAAGGCCGTTTTGCGCCACTCCAGAAAGAGCAATTCCGTCCTTTGCTTTCCATGACCACAAACGTCGAGAGTCTTTAAGAATGACATTCTCGCCATCTGCGCTCACAACTTCTCCGGCGTGTACACCAGCAATATGACAACGAGCTATAACGTATTTTCCGCAAAATGGATGCGGCGTTGTAATTGCAGGAATATTGTCAATATTCATATTAATCCTTAGTGATTGTAAAAGTAGGGCGTCCAGGGGTGGACGTGATAGCACCAAGCAAAGGCCCAGTCACGGCGTCAGCAGCCGCATTCCATGCCTTCGCATTGATCTCGGGCTTCCAGCGGAAAAGGCTGGAAAGGTGTTCAGAGATACCGGCTTCAGCAGCCAGCACTTGCAATTTGTCGGCGTCAATCTTCTTGTTGATGCGGCCTTCCATGCGGATGGTGAAGCCGTTTTCCTCAACTTTGACCGTGCCATCCAAGTCTTTGGGAATGCCAAAGTGAATAGCCATCTGATCTTCAATGTCACGGCGCTCGGCCACTGCAAGGGTTTCCATCTTTTTGGCTTCTAGCCAGCGTTGGTATAGGCTCATGCTGTCACCTCAAATTCTGCGTTAAGTGATGCCATCACTCGGTTAAGTACAACCCTACCGTGTACGCAATCCAGCTTGCGTTCAAACTGACCAGCGTTCAGATGGACCTCATCCACAATGCCGTACAGGGTAATAAAGGCATTCTGAATGGCAATCAGATCGGTAAGGCTGATAACAGGCTTCATGCTGCACCGCCAATCTTGGCAATGATCTCGCCCAAGTCAGGGGCTTCCCATGCGCTCAACTTGCCGCTGCGGTCTTTGGCAAGCCACAGGCCGTCAGAGTCGCACATCAGGGCGCGTTGGGTGTTGCCCTCGGCGTCTTTCTCAACCCGTAGTGCTAACACCTCGTCGAAAAAGTAGGGCAGCGCTTGGCCGGTTTTGTTACCTGGCATTGAAGGGCTGTACAGAACCCGTCCCATCTCGTCTTGGGTCTTTTCCAGTTTGGCGGTCATCAGAACGTGGCGACCTGGAATGTCGCGGAATGCCCGAATAATGTCAGCCATCTGTTCTTGCATAGCGCCATAGGCAGCGCGTGGGTCTTTGTTGACCTTCTTTTCATGATTCAGGCAAACTTCGGCGATCTCAGAAATCGAATCAAGGGCTACGCTCTTGTAATCAGACTCCAAAACCCATGAGTAGGCTTCCCGCAAATCATCCATACTTGTAATTTCCAAGTAAGGAAGGTCAGCGTCTTGAATGGACAATAATCCACCCTCGGCAGACAATACAACGGGGCTTGGCAACGTCTTGATCAGACTTGTCTTACCCGCACCAGCCTGTCCGTAGACAAGCAATTTGACACCGTTGGCACTGAGGCCGCTAGTGCGTTTTAACGAAATAGCCATGTGGCTCTCCTTCTGTTTGCGCTTCCGTCTGGACTCAGTTCGAAGCGTGGCTAGATCATAGCATAAGTCTGTGATACAGTGTCAACAACTTTTTAACAACAAGGCAAAAATAAATGTCAGACCTCGCAAGTATCTTCGGTGGCCCTTGGTCGCCGCCAGTGCAACAAGCCCCCACCGCACCAGAGGATCAGCTAAAAGACGCCATGCTTGGCGCAGGTCTCAAGCCACCAGACACCATACATTTAGACGGTAAATTGCACCGATTTAATTCAGGCACCAAGGGTGAAAAAGGGCACGACAAGCCTGGCTGGTACATAGCCTTTAATGATGGCGTACCGGCAGGGCGTTTTGGATGTTGGCGCTCTGGTGTTGAGTTGACTTGGAAGGCAGAGATTGGGCGCAGCCTGACGGTAGCCGAAGAAATGGCGCAGTCTCGCAGACTGTCAGAGGCCAAGGCCCAGCGCGACGCAGAGCAGGCCAAGACCCGCGAAGTAGCGGCGCAGACAGTAGAGATCATCTGGTCAGAAGGCAGCGCAGCAAGCCCAGAACACCCCTATTTGTCTACGAAAAAGATTGCACCGCACGGCGCACGAGTAACAGGCGATGGACGTTTGATGGTGCCCCTGTACAACGAAGACGGGGAACTCTCCAGCATCCAATACATTGCCGGTGACGGCGATAAGAAGTACCACCCAGGTGGCAAGACTGGCTCTATGTTTTGGCTGCTTGGCAGCATGGATGACGCCGATACGCTCTACATTGCCGAGGGCTTTGCAACAGCGGCCACCATTGCAGAAGTGACCGGCAAACCCTGCGCCGTGGCCTACAGCGCCAGCAATCTGGTGCCTGTGACAGGCATCCTTAAAGAATCACACCCCACGCTTGACATTTGCATCGTTGCCGACAATGACGCCAGTGGCGTAGGACAACGCTACGCAGAGCAAGCCAGTGCAAAGTATGGTGTCCGTATGACAATGCCGCCGGTCTTAGGGGACGCTAATGACTACGTTCAAGAAGGGCACGACTTGGCGCTTCTTTTAAAGCCAATAGCGACCACAGACTACCTTATTCATGCCGACGGGTTTTCAGAGCAGCCAGCGCCCATCTCGTGGCTTGTAAAGCATTGGATACAAGATCAAGCCTTAGTGATGGTGCATGGCCCTAGCGGTGGTGGCAAGACCTTTGTCACGCTTGACTGGATGCTGCACATTGCTAGTGGTAAGCCAACATGGTTTGGTCACAAGGTCAGACCCGGCAACATGGTGTATTTGGCCGGTGAAGGACACCACGGTTTGCGAAGCAGGATAGCGGCGTGGAAGCACCACAACAGCGTCACCAGCCTCAATATGTGGGTAAGCAAGTCAGGACTTGACCTTAATACACCAGAGGGCTACTTGAAGGTTTTGGAGGCGGTCAGGACATTAAAGATCAAGCCAAGCGTGATCACGGTAGACACCTTGCACCGTTTTATGGCCGGTGATGAGAACAGCGCACAGGACGCCAAGACCATGCTAGATGCCTGCGCGGCACTAATGCAGGAGTTTGGCTGCACCGTCATTTTGGTTCACCATACCGGCGTGTCAGATGAGGCCCAGCACCGTGCCCGAGGCTCTAGCGCATGGCGTGGCGCATTGGACATCGAGATCAGCATTGTCCCAAGCAAGCCTGGCAAGCCAATGGAGATCATCCAGCGCAAAAGCAAAGATGCTGAGATGTCGCAAACCGTGTACGTTGAACTTGAGTCGGTGGCAATACCTGGTTGGCTTGATGAGGATGGAGAACAAGTCACCAGCGCAGTGCTAATTAAAGGCGAAGCACCAGAGGGTAAGAGCAAGGGCGACTCGCTTGGTTTTGCATCGTTTGAGCGTGCATGGTTTGCCACTGGTGCCGAAGATCGAGGCGGCGCACCGTACCTTACCCGCAGCGCGTTCTTTGACTGGGCATTGGTAAATGGACTGAAAAACAAGGAATACACCAAAGACAGTTTGAGAGCGCAAATTCCAGCTGACAAAAACAATGGCAAGTACATCAAGCCATTGACCGAGGCAGGGCTGATTCAAGTGTATGAGAACGGCTGGATCGTGATTGACGCAGGCCAAGCATCAGGAATGATGCTAAAGAAAAATTCCAATTAACAAAAAAACTGTGATAAACTTTAGAACATGACCCCAAAGTCCTTTGATCTAAAAACGTGCAAGAGCCTAGTAAGCGATGACTTGGTTCGCATTCTTGAGGCTGACGCCAAGGAAGCCGCTGAGTCTTTTAGGAATCGTTCTGCGATTTGGCGCGATGTTCCAACGGATGGTTTGATTAAAGAAGCAAAAACGTATTGGGAAACGATTGAGCATACAGCGCAACTTACCATTTGGTTTGCAGCGCATCAACAAAGAAAGAGCAAATTAGATCGAATGCCAGATAGTAATTATTTTTTATGAATCGACTTACACAACTCAAAGCCAAGCTAAGAACCGCGCAAGCGGAACTGGCTATTCGCACTCGGACGCAAAACAGCGCATCTCGGGCCTATAACAAAGTAACCGCAAGGATTGCTGAACTGGAGGCAAAGATAAATGCTTACGAAAAAAAGGTGTGATGAATTATTTGAATATCGAGATGGTTTTCTTTATAGAAAACAAAAAACACACGGCGCATTAATTGGTGAAATTGCTGGGAACCAACGTAAAGATAAATATTTTCATGTTCGCGTTGATGGTAAAAGACAGTTATGGCACAGAATTATTTTTGTTATGCACTTTGGTTGGGAACCTGAAACTGTTGACCACATTGATGGCAACCCAAGCAACAACAAAATAGAAAATTTGCGAGCCGCAACTAGATCACAAAATCAACACAATCGTCGTCAAAACAAAAATTGTTCTTCTGGGATTAAAGGTGTTTCTCTTGTTTCAAATGGTTTGTGGTGTGCTCGATTAAATGTAAAAAGACAAACTGTGTTTAAACAATTTTTTGATGATTTTGAACTGGCTCAGTTTGCTATTGAAGAAGCAAGATGCAAATATCATGGCAATTTTGCCAAGCACATTTAAGGAGAAACAAAATTGCTGACTTGGCGCAAATTTCAGAGTGAACTGCCTAATTACAGCGAGACTGACTTGTTGGTTTTGTTGCAAGAAGAACGCGCAAAGCATAGGCGCGTATCCATGCTAGAGCGTATCCACCAACGCTACTGCACCCTCAGAACCAATCGGGAACGGTTGGAAATTTTGAAAGAAGGAAACAAACCGTGAATGCAAGACCAGGTAAATATTTTGCTTTTGGCCCTTACAAGGCCGAAGCCATTGGCCCCAATGGATGGTGGGGCATTATGAACAAACACAACATTAATTGTTTGACGTTGGGTAACGGTCGGGTTTTTACTAATGAAACCGAAGCTAAAAAGTTAGCAAACGAATGGAATGAAGGAAAAGTGTTTGAATATTTGCCAGACCCGTATCAACCGCCAGTTACAAAAAGGTGGACAGACGCAGAAATGTCAGCATATATTCTTAGCCGCCGATTTGTAAACGGGCGCTGGTGGTCGCCAACGGAAATTGATGCTGGGTATCATTTACAAAAGAAAACAAAATTATTTTACAACTGAAAGAAGAAAACAAACCATGACCAACAAAGAAGAAAACATTGACAACCCCCCGCTGTGGATGATGTTTGTCACCGGCGTGTGGACGATGCTCGCCCTCATTGGCATCTTTAGCTTTGGCATGATGTGCCTCGGGTACTGGTGGGCTAAGACATGAGCTGGCCCTTCCCGCCCTTCCCCATGCCGGTGCCCGTCAACACGGCACCACCTAAATTTAACCCTGACAACTATGAGGAGGCCCTGTTATGACAGGCTTTGACAGCAAACGCAAAATCGCGCTGGACAGATTAGACGACGATGATGTTCAGGTCTACGCGCAGACAAATTTAAAAGGCGCAGAAATGACTAAAGACGAAGCATTGAAGCTGGCGCTTGAGGCGCTGGATAGCAAGTACATACTTGGCTGCGGCGAATGGAGAGGCCAACAAAACAAAGCCATCACCGCCATCAAAGAAGCCTTGGCACAGCCAGAGCAGGAGCCGGTGGAAGTTTGCTGCGGCGATTATTACAAATGCTCCAAACCATGCACCCTAAGAGGCAGATATTACGGTGAAAAACTAACACCAAAGCGTACATGGGTAGGACTGACGGATGAGCAATTTACAGAAGCTGCAAGGCTGGCTGAAGCGGGTAATTACTTGGTGGCGTTTCAACGCATTCAGCAATGGCTAAAAGAGGGGAACACATGAAAGAAGCATTGAAATACCTTCAAGCTGGTGCGATTGTTCCCGTGGACATGGAAACAACCATACTACTTGTGAATGCACTTAAAGAAGCCTTGGCACAGCCAGAGCAGGAGCCTGACAATTTTTGCCCGAGGTGCGGTAAGCGCACCAACGACATACACACCTGCACACCACCATTATGGGGGAACACATGAGAGCAAGAAACTGGGCAGAGGAGCGCAAGGCGCGGGAACTGCGAAAGCTGCTTAATGAGGTTGACCCCACGCGCACTATACCGTCACCCACGCCTTCACCGGCCATGAACCTTTGGGAGCGCCCAACTTACAAGCCTGAACAGATGGAACCTGTGAGGCCAGGGGCTGACAATAATCAACGTTACAAAAGCAGGGGGGTTTAAATGACACCTAAAGAACTACAACTGCACCACATTGGCGGTGTTTACACCGAAAAGTTAACGGGGGCTATCTACTCAGTCCTTAATTGGGGCGCTGGCTTTGAGCATGGTTTGCGCCGCTTAGAATTTATTGCTGATGACCATACCTACACATTTAAAACCACGGAGCAACGCTTTGACTTTAGCGACAAACGACCCTACGGGCCTAAACAACCATGAACGATCTACCTAACTTTGCCGCTTGGTCAAACAAGAACTTGGCCGATTTCGCCGTGGAAGCGTATTTAAAAATGCAGGAGCAGCAGGACTACATCATGCAGCTTCAGGGCGACTTTAAAGACGCTATGGTCGAGTTACGCAAACTGACGGGTTCCTTGCCGGTCAATGATAAGAGCCTGCCTGCGGGGAAGTAATCCAACGGCGCTAGGGACACTGATATGCGTCCAAGAATCAAATTCGCGGATGATCTGGTCGTAGGGTAGCTGCGCGGCCATCAAAGCCCGTACTACTTGATCGGGGGTCATTCCTGGCACCCTAATGTCAGCCGCGCAACCTATGCGGTGCTGAGAAGTGTCTTTGGAACCAACGGCGTCGTTGACCGCTTTAGAGCGAAACGCAGAGTTGACCATGATGGGTTTATTTCCAAGCGCCACCTTGACCAACTCCAGAAACTCAGCCAGTCGTACCAGATTTGCTCGTTCTTCGTCATTTGGCGTGTTGTCCAGAGTCCGGTGGTCAGTATGGGTAAGCTCTTCAAGAGTGAAGTGTGGCGTCATTTCTTGCTCCTCATGTCGGCCAGTTTTTCAACAGTGCGTCCACCAAAATACGCTAGGAAAATGATCTGCCCCCACTGCCCCAGAAGTTGAACGTAAGTTTCTTGGGCGTTGTAGCCAAAGGCCGACATCATCGTAAACGTAAAGAAACCCACGAAGATAGCTATAAGCGCCATTGGGCGAATGTTTTTGGATAGCCAAGAGTCTGACCCCATGTCTGCTGTCCAACGGTCTGTGGTGTTTTGTTGCTCCACCTCAAACATCTTGGTGTCGTTCGCCATCTTGGCAAGTTCGCCGTTCTGGGCAAGCGTAGCCAACTCCATTTGCGCTTTGGCTTTGGCTTCTGGGTCAGGGATTAACTTGTCAATCAGCTTGTTGCCGATCCCGAGAATTGAATCAAGTATCATCATTTACCTTTCTGGCGTTCTTCAAGTAGGGTTACCTTGACGTGCAAGGTGTTGATCTCTTTATAGATTTCTTCCTTTAGCTTGTGCCGCGCTTCAGCCGACAACGGGCTGTCCGTAGGCACGCCTTGAGATGTAATCAGCGCAGGCATCGAACCTTCAATCTTGGTCAAGCGGGTGTTGAACGACGACACTTCACCAAGGAGCCATGCTAAAGAAGCGACGACGATGGGAACCACCGCTTTCATTACGTCTGACCAATTCATGTCAATGTCTCCCCATAAAGTCAACGTATTCCATAGTGCCCCATGCAACTAAGGTCACCAGACCTGCACCGGCTATGGCTAACAGCACCATAGTGATGGCTTCCTCAATCTCTTGCTTGCGCTTTGCCTTGGCTTTCTCCATCGCAATCTCCTCGCTCTTGCGTTTGGCGACGATGTTGTTACGCTCGACCATGATGGCCTGCCATACGTCGGCTTGGCCTGACCAGATCAGGTGCTGCTTCAGTTCATCCTCGGCGTCTTGCAGCATCTTGGCGTGCATGACCGACTCAAACGCCTGCGCGGTGTCTGACTGCCCAAAGGTCTTCTTAGGTTTTGTAGCGGCCTTGGCAACAACGTCTTTGGCCTCAAAGAATTTTATCAGGTCGCCACTTATGGCCCCAATGTCTTTGCCCATTTTGATGGCGGCTTGGATTCCTTTAATCGCAGCCTGGGCGGTGGCAAAGGCTGTGAAGGGGTCCATTATTTATCCTGCTTTGCGTCCAGTTTGTCAAAAATCTTGCCCAGCATATCCCGAATGTCTTTCAGGTCAGACCTGTAGTCATCCTTGGCGAGATAGACCTTGGGCAAGTCCTCACGCATTCTAGACAAATCTGCTTTCAATTCCTTGACTGCTGACCACAGTTCACGGGCAAACCAGCCGATGACGGTCATAATGCCACAAAGAGCAAGGTTAATAAATTGTTGGTTGTCCATTGCTATTGGCCTATCAGTGCGTTTTGGTTTTCGGATTCTGGGGCAAGAGCGTTAATTACGCCAATGTTCCGCATTTTTCCAGGACTTAAATTAGCTTGACCAAGTGCTCTAAGCACATCAATACGTTGCGACGCAGGAACTTTTTTCAGAAGTGTTTGAAAATCTTTGGCAGACTCAAAACCTTTTTCAAGTTCTTTCAATACGTTTGCACTCATTTTATCTTTTAAAATGTCTAATACTTCATTTGTCAATGTTATTTTAATATTTAAAAAACTAGGCAAGCGAAACTTAGATTGGTTTGCTTCCAAGATTATCCTCATGGCGTCTGCGCCAGCTTGAGTTTGGCGCACAACTTCAGCATTGCGTTTTAATTCTGACTCAATACCATTTACCACTCCCATTTGTTGTGGTGACAACATTTGGCTTAGGTCGTCGTATCTTGCCGCGCCAGTAGATTTTTTAATCAGTGCGTTTTCGCCACGCCCCAATGCGGTCATAAATGGCCCAGCACGTTCGCCAGTACCAAGAGGCTGTGCAAGAACTTCCTGCATTGCACCTAAGACTTTAGCTTGGTTAACTGGCGGTGATGCAGCAGCAAAAACTTGTTGGGCTTTTTGATAGCCGGGCAACTGTTGCTCAATAGTGCTTTTAATGTTGGTAAGATTTTTAACAATAAACTTATTGTCTTTACTAGAAATTAAATCTTTAAGGTTATCCAACACCGAAGATACTTGCTGTGCGTTTGTGCTGGCCTCTAAACCATTTTTGACTTGGTTCAACGCAGACACTAACTTTGTGTTGCCTGGATTTTCTGCAAGCAATCCATCAATCTGTTGAGTCAAAGGCAGCACGTTAATAGATGTAGTAGGCTGAGTAGCAGCGATATACAGTGGGCTGCTTACATTACCGCGCATAGCTTCAGCACTTTGCAGATCAGGTGTAATGCCTTGTAACCGCGCCATGCGGTCAGCTTCTTGTGCTTGGTCAATAGACAATTTGCGGCCTGGCGCTGTTTTGGCCTGAACAGTTTCACCAAGATACTGTATTTGAGGTGACATTACGTCCGCCAAAGATTGACGCACTGTCATACCTGGTTGTGCGTTGGCAAGCGCATTTTGCGCAGCAGCTAAGTTTTGTGGTGCTCTACCTTCTTCAGTCAACGCATTACGTACAATATTACCCGCACGATTTGCCGCACGTTGGCCCACTACTGCATCAACCACATTGCTTGCGCCTTTTGCACCTAACCCTAATCCGTAATTAACAGCTTCAGTAGCAGGTGTCATCGGGTTAATTATTTTAGCAGCACTAGCCATGACTTTGGATACGCTAGGTGCAAAACGCGCAGTTGCAGTAGCTCCACCAGAAATTAACGTAGACAAATCGGCGGCAGCCCCTACAGGGTCTGTAGCCAACGTGGCTTTGATCTTGTCCATGTCGCCATATCTTTGCTGATACTCACCACCTACAGCGTTTGCAGTTTTAATTGCTCGTTGCTGGGCATCCGGATTGATTTCAATTGCGTTGATGGCTGACTGCACGGCTTTGGGCATGGCATTGTAAAAGCCGCCCGCAGCCAAGTCCGATATGCTGGTCAGGGTGTCAATCGGATGTGCTAGGCTTTGGACAATCCCGCTTACAAATTTACCCGCACTTTCAGGCGCGTTTGCCAAGGCTTCACCGCCTACATCGCTCCAGCTTCGCCGAGGCATAGGCATACCCTCACTAACGGGTCGCGCTGTTGATAAATCAAATCCCGCAGGTGCTACGGGCTTGGCTGTGGATAGATCAAAACCTGCCATTACGGCACCTCTTTGAAAGATTTTCCATCTGGGCTGACGTATGCTTTCTTGCCTGCTGCGTCAGTGTGTAGCGTCCACTCAGAAGGCACGCCTGCGGGCCTAGTCGCCGTTGCAGCCTTTGTAAATCGGGGAGGAACAACGATTGTCTCAGTAGAGATACCCGTGCCTCCAAGCGCCGATGCGGGTATTTCTTTGACGCGCTTGCTCCATGTTTCTGCGCTTGCTGTTGCGGCCTTATGCGAGAGTTCAGCCAAGTTACGCAGCGTTTGCGCGTTGTAGTCGATTGAACCACCCGCAACGCGCTCCAAGAATTGCAAGTCTTTGTCCGTAAATCCTTGGCCTGTTCCAAGGCCAGAACTCTTAACCATGCCAAGCGTATTTCGGCCCAAGTTAGAAATAAGCGTTTCTGTATTGGCTATCTTTTCGTCGTTGCTTGCGCCAGCGGCGTTAAGGACGCGGGCAAGGTTCAGTTTAACTGAAGCTGCTGGGCCGACAAACACATTACCGTCATTCAAACTGGACAATACGCGGTTAGCGTTAGCGGCCAACTCAGGCGCTTTATTGGCTGCGTCGTATCGTGCCACATCCAAATCTGCAATCTTGCCGCCAAATGCTGTGCCATACGATTTTTCAGCGTTTTGAGTAAGGCTAATATTAGTCTTAGGCGCGCTCAACACTTTAAAATCTTCAAAAGAGCCTTTGTACCCGTTATTTTTAGCGTATTCGTACTGTTTAATTTCAGGTTGAGTAGATTCAACCGAAGGCATTACTATTTGCTTTGTTCGTGGATCAACAAGCCCAACACCAGGAACATTGTGATAAACAGGTTCTCTAGATGCCAATGCAATGTCAGCATCAAGTGCTTTTGCCGCTGCAATGCTTTGTTGCGTACCCATACCCAAAAGTGCATCACGTTTTTGACGTAACCCAGAAACATCAGGACTTAGCGCATTACTTACTGGTGCGGGTGCAGCAACAGGTGCCAAAGCATTCACAGGAGTCACAGGTGCATTAACATCATATGTGCCACTACTCAATGCGCCAGGCGCTGCTCGTGCAACTGGTGCAGCAGGTGCAACTGGCGCAGTATTGCTGCCACCCATAATGTTTGCAAATTGTTTTTGTTGCTGTATTTTTTGCAATCCTTGCGTTCCAATATCTACAAAATGCGGAATGCCAGATTGAATCATTGCCCCAAAATTTTCTTCTAAATTGGGCGATTTACCATTTGCCACAAATTGTTCTTGCAATTTAGCAAGCGCATCACGATCACGTTTCAATTGATCAACTTGCAGTTGGGTTTGTTCCATCTGCATTCCAGATTGTTTTAGTTGCTGCTGTGCAAGTTGGTTTCGCTGTGCCTCTTGCTGACCAGCCATCATGTTTCCTGCAATGTTTACAGGTTCCAAAAGTCCGTAATTTACTGCCATGATTAGCGCCTCATGTATTTAAGTTGTGTAGTTGCCATTGCCGCTACTACTAAACAAGCTGCCAAAGTTAGGGCTTGTCTGACCATAAAGTTTGGCAATATCGCCATAACTTGACGCATTTGATCTTTGTGCAGCAAGCAAAGCATTGGCTCTATTTTCACCAGTACTTGTCATCAAATTTCCAACATTTGCACCATAAGTTCCAGCTTGAGAACCAGCACCAACCGCAGCATTTTGTCCAGATGTCATCAAGCTACCCAAGGGAGCCAACTGATTTGTTCGATTGGTTTGATAGCGGGTAAACGCATTTTGATATTCATTTGAGGCTTGATCTTGTGCATATTTTTGCAACCCAGTCATACTTTGACCGGAAATCAGGCCACCACGGCCAGCAGCTTGATGCCCAAGTTGTTTCATGCCTTCACTCAATCGAAAACCATAGCCAGGGTCTGCCGTGTAGTCAGCCATGCTAAAGTCTTTGCCGTATTTACCATAGTCAGCAGCACCAGCATTCCCACCAAGGCCAAGCAATTCCATCAGCCGGTTTTGACCAGTTACACCAGCCTCACGGTAAGGTGCGTTCAATTCAAGCTGCTTGTCAAACATTTGCTTCTGAAGTGCTTGAGCGCTTTCAGATGCTTGTGTTGCAGTGTCACTAGCCCTAGAGGCAGCTTGTCGATTTTGAGAACCGCTAAAAAGCGATACAGCAGCGGGGATAATAAATGACCAAGGCATAACTTACTCCTGTAAACATTGAGCCAATGTGTGCATTTCAACATCATCACCAGCAACGATTAACACATCGTCTATTTCATCGGTATCGGTGCATTCGGTTGCATGAATGCAATACCACACCACATCAGTTAACGATTTTACGCCGTGGTGCTTGTTTGCTTGAATTGTTAAACACGCTGGCGCATGGACAACGGACTTAACACCATCAACAACCAACTCAACTGACCCACTTGCTAGTACAGATAGATGATCATATTTATGCTTATGTTGGACAAGAATGTTTCCTGCTGGAATGCGGGTTTCTTTAGCATAAACACCAGCACCAAAGTGATGACTGATCATATTATCCAACAATCCAAATTGTGCCGTTGTCAAACACGGGGATAACCACCGCCCCACCGCCAACTGGAGCCGCCCCGAATGCTGGTGCCAAAGCATCAGTCACCCATGATCTGCGCCCTTGCGTCCCTGCTGCTGGCAACGTTGCTACGGTATAGGCTACTCCTAATCCTGTGCCACCATTTGCCACTGGCAATACACCGCTAACCTGAGTGGTCAGACTTACGCCGCTAAGGGTGCCGCCAAGGGTCAAACTGCCTGTGCTTGTGACTGTCCCAGTTAACGTAATGCCGTTGACAGTGCCCGTTCCGCTTACGCTGGTTACGGCGGTTGATGTAATTGTAAAGTTAGGGTAAGTACCAGTAACCACGTTTGTGCCAGCACCCGTAAGCACCACCGTCTGATCTGGCAAACTATTGATAATTGAAATTGAACCAGAGCCGTTAGTTACGGTTATGCCAGTTCCAGCGAACAAGGTGTTAAGGGAATACCCTGTACCGTTGCCAATTAGCAATTGGCCGTTGGCGGGGGCCGTGCCTAAACCCGTACCACCATTTGCTACTGCAACAATGCCAACGCCGCTGCCCGTAATGCCGTAAACATTGTTAAACCACAAAAACCATTGTGGTGAAACCATGTTTGTCTGCGGGTCCAAGAAGGGGACGCGAGGCGCAGGAATTTGTGAATATGATCCGGCCATTATGCGTTCGTCGGTGAAATCAACAACTCAGCACCCATGATGGCAATCTTCACGGGATCGGTGCCAGATACTTCATAAACTCGGTCACGAATTTTTTGAGTCATGCCCAATCGCCGCCAGATCGTGCGGTATCCGTATTGGCCGATGGCACCCATCTCGCGCCAATGCTCATTGGACCAAGTGTGACCGCCATCATCAGACCAGCGCAGCATGGCCTCTGGAGTAGAGCCTTGGCCGGTATTTAGGCCAACGCCTGTTTCGCAGTCAAGCTGGAGGCTGTGCTGCGCTGTGCGCTTTAGGTTGTTCTGGCCGGTAGGCAGCGCCCGCCATGAGCGCAGCCATTTTTGAATGCCACCATTGTCAGCGTACACATCCAAGTCAAGCGTGTAGATGTTGCCGTTCTCAAAATCGCCTACTACAGTATTGCCGCTAAAGTTGCACTGGCAGTTGCTGCGGTGCCGCACAAACTCGCCATTGTCAAACCCTGCACGTTCGTGCCAAGCTTGGGTGGACACATCGTAAACCCATGTTGCGTTGGCGCTGGGAAACGTTAGCACGTAAAAGGCATGACCTTCTTGTTGGTATGTATAGGCCAAAGCATTAGCCAGATTGCCGTATTGAGCTATTGCGTACTCAATGGCATGGGTAGAAACCCTAAGTGCTGAGTATCCGTTGGCTTTGTAGACAATACCCTGACCACGGGCGTCTGTACCGAGCCAGAACAGGGTGTTATCGAGCTTGGCAACAGAGTAAGCAGCTACACATCCAACTTCATTAAAAGCGCCTTGAATGGGCGTTAAAGGGAAGTTGGCAAGGCCAGCGTTGTACCAAACTTCAGTCGAGTCAGTGCCAAACACCCAAAGTTGACGGTGGTCACTATTGATTGCCACCACGCCGTCTGGAGAGCCGTCTGCGCTAGAAAAAAACAAGGGATTAAACACTAGCGGGTAGATGTAGTCACCATTTGCAGGGTTTATCGTATCCACCGACCAGAGCCGTTGGCTATTTGGCTCGTTAAAAATAAATTGGGTATCTAGATAACCAACCGTTACAGCGCCAGGGAAGTTGACATCTGTAATCTGGTTAAACTCGTTAGTTGGTTCGTAATAGGTGTAGCTTGGGCCATTACAGGCAAAGAATAACACCGCACCATTGTCAGCAATAGAAACTGGGCCAGTTCCAGATACATTGCCAATCTTGACAGGTGTAGCTGTCAATCCAGTAAGTTTGTAGACCTCGGTGCCTGAAACAACATAGAAGTCTGTGCCATTGGTCTGGTGCGCCCACAATGCCCGAATAGGGCCGGTGCCTACGGTTTGCAAGAAGTTAAGACCTGGCGCACGATTTAGAAACCCAGCCTCCTTGCCACCCTCGGGGACAATTTCAGGAAACAGGTTGACCATGCGGTTGTCCGCAGCATTGATGCTACGGGCAACATACGATGCGCCAAGAATTGGCGTTTTCATTAGTAGTTGCCTGCGTAAATGTTAAACCGTTGACGAGTTGCCACCAGCGAATAGGGCATGGACATGATGTCGTCAGGGTTGTTGATGCGCTTCAGATTGCGCTTGCTAGTCATAGCAATCCGCTGCACTTGTGGGCTTGGCTCAACACCAAACTCTGGCGCAAACTCCATTGCCAAGTTGTAGGTAAACGCACGCAGATAGCCTGGCGGGAACAAAATGTCAGTCGCCAAGGTGGCGGGTTGGGTAAGTTCCTCAACGCTGATAAAGTGCCATTCCAAGTCCCGTGTGGGACGTGGATAGATGTACATGTCAATATCTGGGTATGACATGTTGGTAAACAGCACTTGCGGGTAAGTGGACGTAACCGTCTTTACAGCAATACCATCGTATTGCTGCTGGTTAATGAACTTGATACCAAAGCTGACGTTAGTGCCTGGGTCGCGGTAGTAGGTCGCGTCATCCAGCAAGATAGGCCGATTGCCTACAAAATCGCCTGTTGGGCCAAGAGTGCGGTTGATAAAGCCAGCAGGCCAAGTAAACATTTGATCTTGGGTGCTGAACACCGACAGACGTTCAGTGTTCCACGAATCGATCATCTGGTTCAGGGCAACCAGAGCATCTTGCGAGGTAGCTGCCGATGGCGTTTCACCTTCAGCTAAGATGCCAAGCAATCGAAGCGCACGATTTATTTGGTCTGCTGCGGTGTATGTTGCCATGTTAGATTTCCTCGGTTACAGCCTTGCGCGTGTATTTGCGCTTGATGTTTAGCGCATTTGTATCTGGTTCAGAGACTAAAGCAGGCGTATCGGGATTGTACCGCGACCAGCCGTTTTTCTCATCGTATTCAGCTTCAAGCTCCATTGTGGCAACTTTTCGCCCGTGGACGGGGTGCATTAGGTAGATGATCATGTTAAAAAAGGGGGGTTTTTACGCCCCCTTCTTTTACGCTTGTGCAACGTGAATCAAAGCAAAATTCAAAGTAAGCGCCTCAGACAAGCTGCCTGCGGATGCATTTGAAATTACCACGGTAAATGATCCAGCGGCCACAGCGGCCACTGAAAGCAAATACGTCCCCGCCGTGGCTGCGCCGCTTGCTAATGCCACTATTGGAACATCATAAGCACTAACCGCGCTATTTGTCACGACAAATGCAACTTCAGTAGCAGCTGCCAAAGCAGCGTTGTTAGTAACAATTTGACCAACAGATGCGTTGATGGTTACGCCAGTAGACTTGCTGGTAGCTTGGGTAACAGTTGAAGGCACTGTAGTAGAACTTCCAGTGTTGTACCCCAGTTGCCCACTTCCGGCTAAAGCATAGATTGTTGCTGAACCTTTAAGGTCTTGATCTTCAAAAGCAACACCAATAGATTTTGTATTTGCCATAATTATTTCCTTTAAAAACAGGGGCCGAAGCCCCCGTTCATATTAGCCAACGCGATACAAAGACCAGGCAGCGTCACCAGTTCTGACTGCGCGGTAAGTTTGCGCCGTGCCAGCAGTGGTAACAGTCATCAAGCCTTGAGTGCCAGACGAACCAATAGACCAGCCGGTGTTGGTGGTGATTGTAATCACGCCGCTGCCGGAACCATTGGTGTTGATCACCGTAAAGTCAAAACAGCTGTTGTTTTTAGCACTGGGGACGGCTGCGTCCAGATCAGTACACAAAGGCAAAGTGTATGCGGCTGCGGTGGTGGTAGGAGTGCCCAAAAGGATACCATTCAGAATTTGAGCAGTTGTCAGAGTTGCTGTGACAGTTGCCGTTGCTGGGGTAGCTTGGGTGCGAATTTGAACTTCAGACAGATTGCCGTCACCAAGTTGGTAACCGCCTGCGCCATTAGGGAGAGCCATGATAATTTCCTTAAAAAGATGTTTAGAGAGAAGGGGCCAAAGCCCCGTTCAATTTAGCCCCACAGACGGCAAGCCATCTGAGGACGGATTGTGCTGAAACCGTACAAAACGTCAATACGGCAAGGCATACGGTCATTGTTGATGTCGTACTGACGAACAACACGCAAGCTAATACCGTTATGCACTGCGCGAGCAGCCATGTCAACACCTTGGGGCAGCAACAGGTCAGCCGTGGCAAATGTTATTGCGTCCTTGTGGTAGATCAAGTTCTGTGCGTAAGCCGTAGAAGCAGTGCCAACAAAGGTCACAACAGCGCTGATCAGTGGCAGGGCAGTCATGGTAGCCAGTGCGTGAGCAGCGGAATACATGGGAGCCACAGTCACGGTCCAAGTGCCAGACACAGCGGTTGCATCAGCCAGAGCCACAAACTGGAACAACGAACCAGTGGTTTCACGGGTTTGTGGGTTCACAGCAAAGACGCTACCGCAGGTAAACACGTCACCAGCTTTGATGGTCGTGGTTACAGAGGCTTGCGACAAGCTGATAGTAGAAGCACCTTCCGAAGTCACCGAAGCAGCAACAATGGTGGCAGCGGATGCATCACGCGAACCCGTGGTGAACTGCTTGATTGACTGAGACATATTGACTTCTTCAAAGCCCAGTACGCCAGTACCCATCATGCCGTTCTTGAACTGCTTGCTGATAGTGTCGGTGGGGTTGAACAAACCTTTCATGCCTTCAACCAAACCAGCGTTAGCGGCAGGATTGACGGTAGCGTAGCGAGGCGACATTACAGCAGCGTTCTCATTCAGCTTCTGCTGGGCTTGCAACAGCACCAAAGAAGTCGAAGGAGTCGTTCCAGGGGTGCCGACGGTGTTGCCGATGGTCTTGAAGCAGTTAGCAACGTCAGCATCAATGCTGGAGGCCAACTGGCTGATACGAGGCTTAAGAACACGCTCTGCGAAGTCGTCCAATTGCATGGTCAGTTCGGCAGAGGTGAAGTTAACACCAATGTGTTTCTGGCTTGCAACAGACAAAGTGGTGTACTGCTCGTTGTCGTCCTGAACTTGCAGGGCGGCACCGTCAGTAACCAAAGCGCGGTCAGGAAGACGGATACGCAGCGTGGAACCAATTTTGGCACCTTGCACAGCAAAGCTGTCATCGTACTGGCGGTTTACGTTACGAGTAAGTACCAAGTTGTTTTCGAGAATTTCAAGCGCTTTGCGCGTGATCATGTCGATGGTTAGGATTGAGTTAGACACAATAAAGTCCTTTAAAAAAGTTAGCGGTTTTGTGCTTCCCACTTCTTACGCTGCCTTGCACGTTCAGCTTCAATCCACTGTGAATCCGTCATAGTCTTAATAGACCGTGGGTCTGTAGTGTCAAAAGCTGCTCCTCCAGAGGAGCGTGCAGTAACTGGCGTAATCGGCGCTGGCGCAGATGTTGTTTTCTTCATGGGAGGTTCAGCGGCCAATTTGGCCTCTATCTTCCCAATTTCTTTTGCTTGGCTAAGAGGCGACAGTCTGGCAATACGATCCGCATCTTTGGGGTTTGAACCAAGGTAGTAAGCTAACTCAGGCCCAATATCCGAAGATTGGATCGTTTCAGCCATCACGTTTGTAATAGTCAACTTGGGGTTATACGCGACTTGTTCAAAATCGGTGTATTTGTCCCGCGCTGCTTCTTCACGCTCCTGATAGCTTTCAAGAACTTGCGACTGCTGTTTAGCAGCCTCACGCCTAGCAATAATTTCTTCAGCCTTTTGCAAGACCATCGCGTCGGGGTTAGCCTCTGCGGAATAATCATCAACTGGCGCTCTCAACACCTGCGTTTCCGCTTGGCGTTGCGCTTGATCTCGTTCCCATTTCCGTTGCTCTCTTGCGAGGCGTTTACCAATTGCGGCGTCAAGTTCCTCTTGCGAGAATGTCTTGGGAGCCTCAACTTCCGGCGTTTCAATTACAGGTTCTGGATTTGCCGCCGTGGCTTCCAGTTCTGGCACGGGTATAACCGCTAGGTTTTCGACTTCATCAGTCATTTGTCTGAATCCTTAGATTCCCTGGTGATCGCACCAGTACGTTTTTTGGCATTATGCCTTATTTATGCCCAAGGCAAAGATAGAGTAACAGGCTTGGATGCTTTTTGAGCATCAATGGCTAACCGTAAATTTTTTTCAATTGCTAGTTTGCTAATTTTTGCATAAACCCATTCCCATACAATGTCTTGCGTGAGTTGGTCATAAGCAACAAAAGATATCGGGTCTAGTTCAAGAACTATTGTCCCTCTCAAAGAATCAAAATAAACATTGTTTTCAACTGCATCGCAATGCCAGTTAATTTCAGACACAACATTTGTTTTGCCATCTTTTGCAATGTAAACAGGCAAGCTATCAATGCACCAATTAAATTGAATCATTTGTTACTTTCTAGTTAGGCACATCTGCTGGCGTACGGGATGCCTCAACCCAAGCAGTTGTTCCGTTGTACACAAAATCAATTGTTCTGCTAAAGCCATTTGCGGGGTTAGTCCATGCGCTATATAAAAATGCACCGCCCCAAGTTATCGCCCCCATTGCACCACCACTAGCATTTCTTATCTTAATGCTGATGCGTTGACCGTCAACAGAATTAACAGGGTTTGTAATAGTAAACGCTGTGCCATTTGTTACGTTAATGTCAAATTCATTTCCTAAAAAAGCATCAATTGAAATTGAAGCCCCGTAAGTTGGTATGGTACGTTTCAATGCAATGCGTTTTGTAAAAGCAGGTATTTGATACGTTGTTCCTGCGTTATCAAGCAGCACATTGCCGCCAAGATCAACAGAAATTACAGGCGGGGCATTTGTTTCAACATATGAACTTTTTAGGCTATAAAAGGTTACTGTTGATTCAGTGTTCATGTGCAAATTGCTGCGCTGCACTAATTGAAAAGTAGATGGCGCTGTGCTGCTAGATGAATACGGCGTAGAGATATTTGCGCTAATAAGTTCAACACCGTTGCTTGGAGTTGGTATGCTTTCATCGGCATAATTACAAAGTATTGTGTTTGCAATTGGGGTTTGAAATGCAGCATTAATAATAGTTAGCCCAGACAAACTTGTCGCCCTACCTGAATATCCGTTGTTAATGCGAATTGAATTGTTTGGACGGGTTGTATTATATTCACCAACTACATTATAAAAAGAAATTGGAAAATCAGTGCTTAGACCATCTTGAACACCAAGGCGAATATAAATCCAAGCACTGCCAGCTTTTTGCGTCATGTAATTGTTAAAGAAACTAATATGCCCAAAAGCAGCACCGCAATCTAAATATATACTAGCGCTTCCTGCTGTTCCATCTACGTTACCAATGACACCACCAATGAAGGTATTAGCGGTCATAGATGATCCAGTTAACCCGCCAATAGTAATAACAGACTCTCCTTGCGCCATATACAAGCCGCCATATATTGCCGTATACGGAACAAGGTAGCAGCTTACAAAAGTGTTTTCTTCACTTGCAATGTTGTACACACCAAAATATTGATAATAGCCAGTGACTGTCATACTGATAAAAGTATGGCCCCCTGCGGATGCGGCAGAAGATCGGCCTAAAATCAAACCAACTTTAGGTCTTGCTGATGTATCTGCCTCAATTGAAAGACTTTCAATAACGCAATTTAAACTTCCAATTAGCGACAAAGTGCATTTGCCAGTGTGGTACGCAATGATTCTTGACCCGCTTGTGCTAAGTTGACCAGGGTCTCCGTATAGCTTAATGCCACGAACGTTCTCGCATAAGATTGGGGAAAGAACTTTGTAATTACCTGCTGGAAAATACAAAGACTGCCCGTTACCAATAGCCAATATTGCGTTGTTTATTGGTGTGCTAACGTCAATTGATAATGTTCCTGCTTGCACATCCGCAATTTGTGCGGCGGTCATAAAATCAAAAACACTAATAGTTTGACGTAATTTAGTCTGAACTGTAGTTGCTACAGCGTTGCTTTTATTAAGTATGTACCCAACCAAAGACGAACCTGAAGATGCAGCAAATGCGGCGTAAATGCCACTTGCGTTGCCCGTTACGTTGTCATACGTTCCTATTGTTGTCGCGGTTGCTGTCTTTAAAACAAACTTATAAGCCACTGCGTCAGTTAGCCAAATTTCACCGCCAGAGGCAACACGGCCAGCCGAGTCCAACACAATCGGATTGGAGTGAGCAATGCTGCCAGCACTTGTTGTATATGCGGCCTGTGGCGTTGTAGTACCGGCTGCGTATGTGTAAACAAGTCCACCAGAAAGAATAACGCCGTTGTTGTCAAAAAACTGTGCACCGGCCCCAGCCAGCATTGAAAGATTGACGGCCATAATTAAACCTTAAATGCCTTCACCTGGCGTTACCAACAACGCATTCGCGGTATCAGATTTGAGCCAAACGTTAGGCGGGAAGGATAGAACTTCAATTGAGCCAGCAAGAAAGCCAACAATGTTTGTAACAGGGCTACCAGCAGTCGGCGCAGCTACCGTCCCAACGGCAACAGATGCCCCCAAAGGGTCTGCGGGTTTAAAGCCTAGATAAACAGTAGCGCTTGTGACGTTAACAATGCGGTAAGAAACGGCGTAAACATTGTCTTGTGTTTTGATTTGAACATCAGATGTTGAGACAAGAAAAGTTTGGCCTTTGGGCGTAAATGCGTTTACGGTAGACATTGATGCTCCTTAGAGATTTTGCAAATTATATGCTTTAAAACAAAAAAAGCCACCCCTTTTGGGAGTGGCCTTCTTATGACATCATGCCGTTTTAAGGCAGGAAAGTCAGGTCGTAACCGTAGATGAAAATATCAGCGGTTGCTGCGGCACCTTGAGCCGTTGTATTGCGAATGTACAAGTTTGTGCCTGTAATTGCACTAAACGTAGTTGCTCCGGTGTTTACCACAATTGATGCTGTAGTAGCGCCAGTTGGGGTTGTAGCCGACAAGATAGCCGTTCCACCAGCAGCAGGCGCGGTGTAAATCGCAAATGCTGCCGTGGTCAAGCTGGTGCTTGCATTGGTCAACAGGATGTAAGCAGCACTAACGCGACCCGCGACCAAGATCGGGGCAATAGTATCACCTACGCTGTTAAGGTTGACCGATTGAGCCGATGCAAGCAAACGTAAAGCCTGATTGCTGGACAAGTTAATCGGATGGTTTGTGGTGGTTTGTGCTGCACCTGGATTAATGTTAGCCATGATTTAATTCCTTTATAAAAATTAAGATGCTACTCGGCAAGCCAACTCAGGGTACAGCGGTGCCCAGCCGTACAACACATCAACGCGAGTCGGGATGGAATCGTTGTTGATTGTGTACTGGCGAACAATACGCATTGAGAGGCCCAAGTCTTTGTCAGAAGCACGGCCAGCGAACACCACACCATCAGGCAAGTCAAGATCAGCACAGGCGAGCGTAAATGCGTTTTTGTGCATAACGATGTTCTGTGGAGATACTGCACCAGCTTGGTTGAACGGAGTCACAGCAGAAGCACCAGGGCTAGTGATTGACACGTTTTGGAACTGACCACCGGAGATAACAGCAGGGCTAACAGTAACGGCATTTCCGCTAATGGCGGTTATAACGAAACTGCGTAGCTTGTTGCTGCCGTAGGCTTGACGGTTTTGTGGGTTAACAGCATACACACCAGCGATAGTGAACGTGTCACCAACCAACGGAGTGAACGTGCCGGTTTTAGACAAGGTGAGAGACGATGTTGATGCCCAACCCGTAGTCAGAATGCCGGTATCAGTGCTGGTATTGATAGTTGCGGTGCCAGCGTAAGAGCCGAAAGTTTGAGCAGAAATATTCTGATCCATCTTCCAGTTCATACCAGCGGAATCGCGGCCCATCATGCCCTTGGCGTATTGCATTCCAATAGTGGTATTGGGTACAAACAAGCCCTTCAAGCTGTCCACAATCGTTGCGCCCGTGAAAGGCTCAATGATGCACGAACGGCGACCATCGCGAGGCGCACCCTCTGAGTCCAAGTAGGCTTGGGCGGTCAGGTATGTCAAAAGCGACGTAGGAGGCGTTCCAGCAGTACCGACAATGTTGGCGGTGTTCAGCTTTGCCATAGTCGTACCGTCAAAGTCAATTTTATTGGCTACGGCGGCGACAGCAGGCTTCAAGACGCGATCAGAGAAAGCGTCAAGGCTCAATGCCAAGTCTTGCGTGGTGAATTGCGTATCAACGTGGAACTGTGTCGACAAAGTAACAGGCACACTCGTTTCGTTGAAATCTTCAACGTTCAAAGCAGGGCCGGTAGTACCAATAAAACGACCAGGACGACGAACATTAAGCGTAGCGCCGATTTTGGCACCAGTGACCGCAAATTGATCGTCATAGTTACGCATGACTTCAGAGGAGAAAGTCAACTCATTTTCCAAGACCATCAACGCTTCGTTTGTGATCATGGAGATGGTAAGCAGATTATTGCTCATTTCATTTCCTTAAAAAAAATTGTGTTGTCAGCGTATTCGCCCCGCAAGTCGTGCAGCTTTCCAAGCCTGGTAGTTACCGTGAAACTGACGATTTCCATCAAGATCGGTAACTGGCCCGTTTGCTGACGCCTTTATAGGGTTAATTGGCGCTGGCGCTTTACTTCTTCCAACCGTAGGCTTTGTCTGAGGCTCTGTCTTTTCAAACTGACCCTCCAGCTTCCCAATTGTTGCTAAGGCTCTTGTCAAAGTCATGCCCGCTAGTTTTTCAGCAATGTCTGGATTTTCAGCCAAGTGATACAAGATGCGTGGGCCAACTTCAGATTCAAAGATTGCGTCCCTTACTTCATTGCTTACCGCAACATCCGCAGAGCCAACCATATCTTCAAAGTCAGGCATTTCGCTTTTCGCAGATTCAACCCGTTTTGCCCAAGTGTTAATAACCTTGTCGCGTTCGGCTTGTACCTTTGCTTGCACTTCCTTCTGCTTTTCCTCATTCATTCGCTGGTCAACACGATAGTCCGTTAATGCTTTTGCATACTCGTACATATCGGAAAACTGCCCTGGCTGCGGTTCTTCATCGGATTTAGACTCAGCTTTAGGCTTTGCCCGTTCCTCATAATCCCGCAACTTTGATTCCAGTTGTTGCCTTGCTTCGCGCTCGGTTTGGGCTTCTGCCCTTGCCGCCTCTCGTTGCTTGGTAATCTCTGAAAACCTTTTCTCCAATTTTGGATTCTGTTTTCTATCCTCTACCGTTGTTGCTTCATTCTCGCTATCAGATGGTTCACTCTGTTGCGGCTCTGTTTTTACAGCCTCGCTTGGTGCAGCTAAACCTAATTTCTTCGCAGCGAATTCAGCCATATTCTCGTTGGTAAGCACCGTCTGGGCTTGCCGTGGTTGCACTTGTGGTGCTTCCTGTACTTCTGACATAGGTTTTATCCTAAGAATTTGCCCCGTCTACCTGGCGGGTAAGGTTGTGCGGTTTATACCACAGTTCTATTATTGCGTCATTTGCTGAATTAATGGGTTAGCCCCTTGGCTAATATCTTGGGCGGCAAACTGTGCATATTGTTGTTGTTCAGCGTTCCTACGGTCAATTTCCATAGTTAGGCGGCTTGTGTCCATGCGGTGTAAAAGCAAATCAACAATAGCTTCAATCTCTGTCTTGTTTTGACTAGTAATTGCTCGAGTATTCTGGTCGTTGACCTTAACTTCTGCCATTGTTTCGGTGTTATGGGCCTTGGCAACTTGGCGCATGAGTTCGCGTTTAGTTTCTGCTTCTTGCTTAACGCCTTCAATGTCCGCACGTTGTTTCATAGCCAGTTGCATTGCTGCCATCTGGTTTTGCATATCCTGGACGGTTTTCTTAGCCTGCGCCAATTGCATTTGCACCTGCGGCGGTATATCGGATTTCTCGTCAATCTGCGACAGCGGGTTCATTGCGGCCAGACGGTCGGCAATAATGTCAGCGCCAGGGAAGTCCATGTTCCTAAACACTAGATCACCGGCCACGTTAAACAGTTCAGGCTTTGCCATTAGCGGCATCATTGCGTCTACGGCTTGTTGGCGGCGAGTCATAAAGCCTGGGCCTGTATCCATTACAACGTCGTATTCGCCCACGGTCACATCGTTTAGCACGGCCTCAATGCCATCGTCACCCGTTTTGCGTTCGTTGATGGTTTCCATGCTAGGCTGACCGTCAGCACCAATAATCCGCATTACCCGTTGGGTGTCGTAAATCTTTGGCACTAAATCTAGGATGATCTTGCCCGTATGCCGAATGCTGCGGGTCATGTTGTCGTAGAAATGGAAGTTAGACAAGTCAACTTGGTTCTGTTGTCCAGCTAAAGCCTTACCGCTTATATTTCCGCTTGGAAGCTGATTAGGGTCTACTATGCCAAGCACCATCTGCAAGTCGGCAGAAATGGCGTTTGCGGCCTCCATGATGCCAACTGGCGGGGCTTCTGGTTGTAGTCGTGTTGGAACGGGTGCGGGAACACCCTCAATGTCTTTTTGCTTGTAGCGCAGGACGGGGCTAGATTTAATGTTAGCCATTGCCCATTCGCTTTCGTGGCCTTCGTCTTGGCCTTCAGCAAGCAGCCACTTAGCTTTGGGAGCCAATGCAATGCTCTCGGTCATCGACGTGCGCCAGAAGTTGTACATCCGCTGCGGGTCTTTGGCAAACCTTACAAGGCCATACTTTTTACGCTTGTCGTCCACGATAACCTGTGCTCCGTAGCAAGGGACAACAGGGATATATTTACCGGCCCATGTTTTCTCCTCAAGGATTTCCATCGCGGTCATCTTGACCCACTTAACGGCCTTGCGGAATGATTCGCGCTCGTCAATGACTTGCAATCCCGCTGCGTCTACACGTTCAAAAAATGAGTTTGAGTCTGCAAAATGGCGGGAACCGTCGCTCAAAAGGTACAAACGAGCCTTTTCACGTTCAATATAAAAAAACTCGGCAATGCGTATATCTTCCTTGGTAATCCAACTTGCAGTGTCGTCACCAGTTGAGCGTTGTTGGAAGTTAGCACCGTCGTTAGCGTTTGGGTAATGCTCGCGGAATACCTTTTTGTCCATTACCGTGGTAATCAGGCACCGTTCAGC
>Ga0304730_1000334_pt1 | contig 41578 bp, 55 predicted proteins | sample M_130628_MF_Meta_FD_190474 | JGI IMG/M metagenome (GOLD analysis project Ga0304730, IMG submission 190474) | Freshwater microbial communities from Lake Montjoie, Canada to study carbon cycling - M_130628_MF_MetaG (v2) (version 2) | ecosystem: Environmental > Aquatic > Freshwater > Lake | place...
TCTGCTGGGTCTGGTTCTGCATTGCAGCTGCAGCCAATGATCGTGCAATATCCGGGTTCTGACGCATAATGTCATCAATGTTCGGGATAGGCGCCTTGCGAGTCATCTGGTTTGTCAGGTGAACCATGTAGATCATCATACACGCACGCATCGGAATCTTCACAAGTGGGTGCATCTTCAGATTATCACCATACTGATCATACAACTCTTCAAAATCATCCTCAAGATCAACGACATTCATCTGGGCTGACTCAGAAAGTCCATCCAGCTGAAGACCAAACGCCTTGAGCAAAGTTACATGCTTCGAACCATATTCAAGACCACTCATTGCAGTCACAAACCACTCAGAGAACTGCTTGATAGTTGCGTCCATCGACTTCTCACGCTTGATGAACTCCAGTTCAAGCTTCATCTCCTCAAGAGGCGAATCCATCGTGAAACGCTTGCGCATCGGAACGCCCATCTTGGAGAGACGTTCAAACTTGCGCAGGACTTCATACTTCTCCTTCATCAATGCCTCATCAGAGATCTTACGGGGAGTAACCGTAGGTGCGTAAGGCTCAGCATTGAAGTTCATTGTGCCGCCCAAACTGATGGGACCAGTATCCTCGGCTGATGGGACTAGCTTCGGTGCGGGGGCCGGCGCCGGCACATCATCAAACGAGAGGGTTGGGAGATCAACAGTTTCAAGATTCGCGATACCTCCCTGTTGCGGGTTTACGAGCAGGTCCACGTCCATTACTTCTGACTTGGACCTCCTTCTGAAAGTCTGAACGCAAGGGTGTTACTTCAATTAGTTTATATTGTATTCACTAAATGTCTCATATTTAGGAGTAAACTCAGGAAATTGATCATTAATCATAATAAGTTCATCCTTAAACTCATTCGATGGATTGGCATCCACTACGGTTATAAAAATAGGCTCGATTTTCCATCCTATATAATCGGGACAGTAGAACCGAACGTTTCGCCAATAAAAGAACAGTTGTCTGAGTTGAGCAACATCCAAAGGAACGATTTTTGCCTCGTAGATATAGATCGTTTTTTCCGGAATATCTATCTTTACAAGATCACACCTTTCCCGTGTCTGCATGGGGACGCTATTTTTTGAGATCTTAAATGGCCATTCCCTATCAATCACCATAGAACCAGACTCAACTCGACGTTTGTCCACTTTAGTTAGAACTTCGAGCAGGCGTGTCTTATATGAGTCCTCAGAGGCCTTTGATCCATCATACTTGATATCCGTCGATATCGCAGGTGCCTTCTCCTTAATTAAAGCGTAAAGACCATCAAGTTTTGGATCCTTGTTATTGAAGTCATTTTTTGTTGTAACTGTAGAGGGACAGCCATCTGCATCTCCACTAACATTTACGAGAACAAGGTGGCCTGAAAAATGATAGTCTTTGGACTTACCATAAATTTCTTGAAATACACCTTTTTTGATAACACGACCGTGTTTGCAGATGACCGCACCGGAATATTCCATTGTTCTACGAAAAAGAGGATGATCCTTATCATAACCAGCCTCTAGATTCAAGTGCCATACTTCTACTGAAACCTTTGGTGCGCCATCCGCCAATGAGATATCGATTGGAGGGTGTTTGTTTTTAATTCTAACGCCTTTCTCACGAAGAATATCATATGGCTCGATAAAGTCATCGTTTAGATACATCTTCATTCTTCCCTTGAAGATAGAATCTTTCATAATCCATAGGCTTGCGAGATGCTTTTTAAGCCTTGGTAGTAGACGCGAATCATTTGGTGGACCCGTAGTGGTACTAAGATAGAGTGTCTTATACTGTTTCTCATTAAGGGGTGCTACAATCAAAGTATTGTTAACGTCAGTTAACTTTCCTAGATATTTAGGAACTACCTTCAACTCCATAGCATCAGAGTATGGGGCACGTAACTCCCAAACATTGCCATTTTGTTTGATCTGTATGAACCATGAACTATTCTGTGGGTCAAGATACGCTAGAGAGTGCTTCATTCCACAACTGTGCTCATTAAGCCCCTTCTTAATAGTTGTAGGATCATAACCATAACCAAAAGCTTTGGTTACACTATCTTTTGTGATAGGATCCCACTTACCATTCCCCTCAATCTTAAGAAGACGTTGACCATTTTCTGTTACAATGTCCACGTGTGCAATAGTTGCATCAGCTTGATGTTCGTTGTCAAGAAATTCACCGACTACGTCCGTGAGACTGTTATAACCTTGGTTACCCCAGGCTTTCCATGCATAAGCTGGATCTGATTTGATATTAAAAGCAATAGACATCGGCTTATCTATTTAGGTAACAATGTGTTTAAACGCTATGCTCTAATACCCATAAACCCTGTAAGAATGAATCCTTCAGTATTAACTGTTTATAAAAGTCCGTTTCCAAAGATACGGCTTGGCAGGGATGGAGACGGTGGTTATGTAGTTGCTAACATACCAAATATTCATTATGATGTACTGCTTTCCGGAGGGATTGATGATGATATCTCATTTGAAGATGCATTTATGAAACGGTATAACTGTATGAACTGTTATGCATTTGACAATAGCGTATCAGTTCCTCCAAATCATAGCACACCTATTCACTTTACACAGAAAACCATAAGTGGTCACATTGATGAAAGTACTACAAATCTACACGACATTATTGATGAAAATAGGAGTATTTTTGTGAAGATGGATATTGAAGGGGCTGAATATCCATGGATTAGAAGCTTACGAGATGATCATTTGAATAAGTTTGAACAGATTGTAATGGAATTTCATGCACCTTTCTATTATGGTGGTGCTCGTGGTATGGAAATATTTACAAAACTAAATAAGACCCACAGACTTATACATTTTCATCCAAACAATATTAGTGAAAATATCATCTGCAATGGGATTCCAATTCCAAATATATTCGAAGGGACATATCTACATAAAAAGTATTTTCAAAAGGTAGAATTGAATACAGAGCTTATACCAGGTCCTCTTGATATGAAAAACACAATACGACCTGACATTGAAATAGCTTATCCACCTTTTGTTCATAAATGGTCGGTTCCGGTATTTAAACTTCCATTAGGGGTCTTTAAGTGATGGCATTTACTTCTTCTCATGCTCTAATACCCAAAGACCCTGTAAGAATGAATCCGCAAGATCGTCCTTCTTGGGGTGCTTTGCGAAGTGCGCCTGGTTCTCAGCGGGAACAAGAGAGAATGCGTGAGCTATGCCTGTCTTTTTGCGGCCTTTATATGTTGCAGTTGAATCTTCCACAGTCACTATGTTCGACAGCTTGTGAGTCGCCGATACACCCGTGCATCGAAACCCACGGCAAGAAAAATACATTTGAAGCATTGCCTGCACTCCAAACATCCGCCGGTCCATCTGGTTCTCAATCGCAACCACCTGAGCTCCCGCCCATGCCGGTCGTGCGTCCAAACTCCTGATGATTGAAGGAGCCAAATCTAGAACAGACCCCTGGGTTGCAGATGAAACGCACTTTTTCCATGTATTCTGCTTTTGGTGATTATAAATCAACTTGACCAAATCAGACTTCTTGGTTGCCTCAGTTGACATATTCTCTGCATTCATGATTTCATGAAGCTGATTTGGCGTCATTTTGTTGAGAGCAGTTTTAGTCATCTTTGCCTTCTTCTTGGGAGTATGACGCCCACATGAAAAAGTTCCATTAGATGCGTGTTCATACTGAGCTGATGTACTACACTTATGACATTTAGGAGCACCGACACCTGCCTGTTCTCCTAATACGTCAATGATATTCCAATCTACAATCTTCACATCGTTGCGATCTGTGCCTTCAAGGACACAGTATGCCAAATTACGAAGTCCAACATCAAACGAAACTACCTTCATTATATTACTTTACGCCGTAGCTTTAAGCAGCGAGATGAGCGCGGGCTTCGCATCACCCTTACCATACGGGATGCCACGCTTTGTCAGGATTTCCTGGAGCTCCTTCTTGGTCTTGGACTCCAGACCATCGGTGTCTAGAGGCTCAGGGGGTCCCGCGATAACCTCAGGCTCCTGGTTGACCGAGAGACGGTCATCCTCCTCTTCCTCATCAGATGTAGGGACATCAACCTTCTGAACCGTCTCAGTGGGCTCTGCAAGTGTCACAAGCTCAGGACGGACAGGCTGAGGCATCGTTGCCATCAGTGTCTGATTTAGATCGCCAATAACGAGCGCGATGGCGTTCATGTTCTGAAACATACGAGTCTGCTGCCAGTAGATCCAGCCGACCATCCCGGCGAGGACGAGAACCATTGAAGCAAGGAGCGCAATCGAAGCGTGAAGAAACTCCATTTATACGAGTGCGGGGAAAGGTTGTGGCGCCTTAAACGAGATCCAACTCATCGTCAATATATCCAGAAACCCTACGAGGGCGAATGCGAGGACACCATGTACCCGCAACAATCGCAACTCCTCCGCACACAAATACACCTATAAAAATAATGACTGCAGTGATTGCATCTTGATCCATTACGTTTATTCTGACCATAATGGTAAATGCCTCGTCGTCGTATGCGTGGTGGAGAGGGTGGAGTTGGCGACTTAGTTCAAAGTGCTGCACTGATTGGAACCGGCGCCTATTTGGCGCGTCAAAATCCTAACTCAAGTGTCTTAGATGTTGTCGGAACAGCTGTTAAGTATTTTATATATTTTACAATCGGTATGATTGTTTTTATCCTTATTTTCATTGTCATCGTAATGATCTTTGGAAAAAAGAGTGATCCCCCGCCCGCCGATACAACTAATGCTGCGTCAGGGGCTCCTCCAAAGAAGTAATCTTGCCATCTGAATAAATGCCCGCTAAGAAAGGAGGTGGTTTTATTGAGACAATGGTTGCATCGGGTGTTGGTGCCTACGCTGCGAAGAACTCTTCGTCAATGAAGGGACTGCTGTGGACGCTTGCCAAGTATGTTCTTGTGATTATTGTGGTTTCGTTCATCATTATGTTTGTGCTCAAGCTGATGTCTACAGAGAACTTCGTGCCCATCACACCTTCCAAGGATGGTGATGAGAAGACCAAGACCCCCGCTGGGAATGTTATCCTTCATTGATAGCAGTTCTTATACGGACGGCAACTAGCCTTCTGTGTGAACCCCATACGACGACACGGGGTCTTCTTGCAATAGGCTTTAGACATCAAACGCTTTTTCTTAAACCGACGAGTTTTACCCCCATACGTACCAAATCGCTTGGCAGCGAGCCTTTCACCAGGACCTCCTGGTTTATTCCACTTCTCCTTGATGGTTGGAATATTCTTTGAAAGTACAGCCTTGGCCGACTCCTCTGTCTCAAGCGGTGTTATTGCCTTGTATTTGGAATACCTCAGCTTCGGATCATCTGTGATTCCAAACGAATCATCAAGATTCTTCTTGAGCTTATCGTTCAGTTCCTTCTCCAACTTTGAGATATACACCATCAGCTTCTTCTCAGTTAAGAATGGATCGTTTATCTCTTCATCCACGACAAGTGTGATGATACCTCCGTCGCTCTGATAAATTGAGAACTCATGACCCATACTCCAGTTTGGAAACTGACTTTCAAAATCCCTGTCAAACTGCTGCCAATCTGCGACGGTGGGAACACGATTTTCCGCACTGAAGTCGATTTCAATGTAGTACTTCATTACTTAGTGTCTAGAAATCCTCATCCAACCGAATCTCAGATCCACCCATCGGACGCGAGTAATCCGACACCTTCTTCTCAAAGAAATTGGTCTTGCCCTCAAGACTGATCAAATCCATGAAGTCAAATGGGTTCGGTCTTCCGTAGATCTTCTTCAGGCCCAACTGGACCGCAAGACGATCAGCCACAAACTCAATATATTGCGACATCAACTTAGAGTTCATTCCAATCAGAGCACACGGGAGAGCTTTGCAAATGAAGTCTTTTTCAAGTTTAACGGCTCCCATGATGATTTTCTGAATCCATATTGGTTCTGGTTTGTTTTCAAGAGTATGAAAGAGAGCAACAGCAAACTGAGTATGAAGTCCTTCATCACGAGAAATCAACTCATTACTGAAAGTCAACCCAGGCATCAGTCCGCGCTTCTTGAGCCAAAAGATTGAGCAAAATGCTCCTGAGAAGAAGATACCTTCGACACATGCAAACGCAACCAATCGAGTCCCAAACGACTGCTCTGCATTCATCCACTCCAAAGCCCACTCTGCTTTTTCCTTGATACAGGGAATGGTCTCAATCGCATTGAACAACTTTGCCTTCTCTATCTCATCCTTGACATAGGTGTCAATCAGAAGAGAGTATGTCTCTGAGTGAATGCCCTCCATGGCATTCTGGAAACTATAGAACAACTTGACCACTTGAGACTTGACTTCGCCTTGGAATCGAGTCACGAGGTTCTCCATGACGATTCCATCGGAACCGGCGAAGAATGCCAAGATCTGTTTAATAAAATGCTTGTCATCTTCGGTAAGCTTCGCCCAATCTGCTTGGTCCTTTGAAAAATCAATCTCCTCCGGCGTCCAGAAGACCGCCACGCTCTGCTTGTACATCTTGTATAGGTGCTGCTCGGAAGCCTTGATCGGGAATAGTGTGAACGACATCTGTATATATAGGGGAGAATACACTTAAACCTTTGTCTCTCCAGAAGACAATGAGTACCGCCAACGTGCAGAACCTTCTCTCAAATGTGTTCCACCCGACCTTCGTCTACGACATTGGAAATCAGGTATACCAAACGAAGCTTGAGCTTTTGAATATTGACACTGTCTCCGCAAATATGGTCTCTACCTTCTTTGCATCGGTTGGCGATGCTCGGTCGAACGTCTATGTTGGGCTCGGCGCCGGAAATCCATACTCAAATATGGTGTCAAGCAGTAATTACTATACAACCTTTCTGGGCGCCGGGGCGGGAAATGGATCGTCAAATGTTTCGAATAGTGTGTTCCTCGGGTACAACGCTGGACAGGGGTCTGTGAATAGCACAAACACGATTGCAATTGGATCCAATGCCGATGGGGATGGATCTAATAACATTTACATCGGTGCTGGTGCAGGTATGTCTGGAGCAGCGGGAACAAGCAATATCTTTATTGGTCATGGGAATACTCTTACAGGTGTAACCAAGCAGTTCTTACTTGGACCGTTGGTAGGTCAGCCTCCAAGCTCGCTTACAAACTCTCTAGGTTCAAACTATCTGCTCGGTGGGGACTTTGCAAGCAACCGACTTGGTATTAATCTTTCAAATCCAACCTATAACCTAGACGTGAATGGGTATGCTCGTATTGGCACCAACTCAGTAGGTGGTCTCGGTGTCAACACGAACCCTGTTGACTATACACTCAACGTGAACGGCGATATGCAAGTATCCGATGGTTATGGTCGGTTGAGGCTCACTCACGATTTAAACGGATCTGCAACGGCTGGATATTCTAGGATGACGTTGATCGGAATAACGAACCCTGCAGGATCACCTGCGGCGGTTGGAATCGCCACGCTTCAAGTGTCTGATGGATACTTTTCAGCAAGCGGGACCACAACTGCTGGTGTGGCTACGAATGTTCCAATCAAAAAGGGAATGATCGCGATTGTAACAGAGGGTGGTGCACAAGAAAGCTATCTTGTTCAGTTTGGGAACACAGATGCATCTTCACTTGCTGTTCTCGCACATGGTGCGGGTGAATCAAACTTTCCGTTTTTTCCAATCCCGTTATTTGTGATTCCAGCTGGAACAACAAGTACCCCATCGTTTAGCGGAATGGCAGGTGGCAGTATAATTCCGGGAATGCGACTAACAAATACATCTGGAACATATTTAGCTACAATTTCATCTGTTACATATTCAAGTTCAACTGCTGGAACATTATCACTTAGTACATCACTTACAACTCCATTTGGTGGGTCATCCTATAATGCATCTTTTGGACCGCCATTTGGTTCTAATATTACATTCAGTGGTGCAAATATCGTGATTTCAAATGCTGTTGCGACTAAGTGGTCAGTAACGTATTTCCCGACGCCTTAAACTTCTCCACAATCTTACGAATACTGACCGATGAAACACCCGATGCTTCTGAGACTTTTGCAATCTGGCCACCAAGCACTGTGCAGACAACGCCAGCCACAATCGTCTTGGGTGTGTGCTCCATTTCGGGCAGTCCTTGAAGCATTAGAACAATACGATCGCGATCTGTGTCAGACAAATCCATGTCTGCACAAATGCGCTCAGCAATACCGAGTTGGGTGTTCAGAACATTAGATCCCTCGCCTGAGAACTTCATAAGTGCCTTACACAGCGACCGAATGGATACGTGGAATAAGTTTGCCACTTCCTCGTGAGTCCGTGTAGCATCGTGTTGGCGACACGACGTAAAGATCGCAGCTGCCATCAGAGCACGACGAGTTTCCCCACGGGTTTTCTGAGCATCCTCAACCTTCTTGAATAATGCACAACCATCCATTACGATTGCCTTTGGGAGTCCAGCCCGAGTGCAGGATTGTTGAATTGCATCAAAGATGCCCATCCAAGATCTCTCTCCGTGATTCGAGAATGACCACGAAGACAGCTTTGCAATAGACTTTGCTTCCTCTGACTGATTACCTCCACGACGGCGCATCATCATCGATCCGTATGAGGAAGATGGAAGGAGTTCGCTCGTGATCGTCCCTGTTCTTGAGGGGTCGTCTTCAGTATTGCCGTATACTCTCCATTCTGCTCCCTCGTCGATACAGGACCCCAAAATCGTTCCACAACACGAACATACGCGTTCACCATCATCGACCACCACTTCATGTTCACAATTCATGTAAGTTTTTTCACAATTGGAACGAAACTATCCATTTTAACGCATCGCACCAAGGGTTGAAGGATCGTAGACTTGCGGGCGGTAGTTTGTCAGTAGTGGCGGACGGTGTTGAGAGAGCTTCCCACCAGCTGTCTTGAGCCACGAAATGAGCAAATATTTATCATCAATCACCCACACCATATATCCACCTTGCGAAAGGGTATTCATGATGTATTCACGGGCTTCGGACATTTGAAACAGCGGATATCCAAAGACATATGCGGGTATTTCAAAGACAATATAGGGTGCATTCGGTGAATGCGTGGCTTGCTTACGGATCTGTCCGTAAAGTTGTGAAAGAACGGGTCTCATCGCTCGCATACGTTTTTCCTTGCGATCCTCTTGCTCGTCCCATACATCACGGGCTTTAAGCATCCTTACATCCTCCATACAAGAATGTTTCCCTCAATTGCCCTCGGAGGTGGTGGTGTAAGAGGCGGAATTATGATAGGAGGTTTAGCAGCACTTGAAAAACATCAACCGTTGATTTTTCCCAAAGGCATCTATGGTTGTTCGGCCGGTTCAATTATCGCTACAGCTCTTGCTTACAAGATTCCGGTTCACGCAATTAAGCATATGTTTGCAACTGATTTCAACTTGTCAACTGTGATTCCATCCATTAACTTGACGTCTCTGACCTCGTTTACACAGGAAAAGGCGCTCTTCTCAATGGACTCGTTTACTCAAACGTTGATCAAGGCATTTGATGGTCAAGGTGTTGACCTACGAAATGCTGTGATTGATGATGCACCTCAAAAGTTGTATATTGTGGCTTCAAACTTGACAACACGACGACCTGTTTTATTAACTGGAACCGTCCCGATACTTGATGCAATTAAAGCTTCATCATGTTTACCATTCGTGTTTCATCCACAGATTCTCTATGGTAATGTCTACATTGATGGAGGATTCTATGCTCACAATCTTCACCGTATTGTTCCACCAGAATGTCTCGTATTTCACATCAGCCGGACAGAACTCAGCATCACACAAGAGCGTTTGAAAAAGATGACAATTTCCGACTACTCAGCTACACTGTATGAGGCGTTCAGGATGGAGTCATTCACAGACAATGTTCTCTGGTTCAAGAATGATAAAATCTCACTTATGCAAGAGTTATCAGCTGAGCAAAAGCAAGAGTTATATGATCAGGGATTTGAACAGTGTTCACGCTTCTGCACCAAACGTTTCCCTGAGAAACTGGGTTAACGCTTCTGCAGTAGGAGCACGATTGTAATCATACAGTCCTGTAGATGTTTCTAACTTCACCGTTGGGTATGCGTCAATCTGATAGAGATCCGCAGTGGGGCGATCCTTCTCTGCGTTCACACGGACAAATGACACCGTTGTATTTCCAAATGTGGTCGGACCTGACTCTAGCTTCTCCCATTCAGGCATGGCCTTCTGACAGTGTCCACACCAGTCAGTATGGAAGAAGTATAGATTTGCCTTATCCTTTGGAACCTCACGCTTGGGTGGTTTCACGAGAGGTTTCCAGAGACGCCAAACGAGATAGGCAAGAATAACAAAGGCGAGGACTGTGATGAAGGTCCGCATTACTTGAGAACACGAGAAATTCTGCGCTGTTTTTCAAACCACATACGATAGGCTTCCTCGGGACCCACTTCCTCCTTAATCTGAATCCAGGCTACATCAGTTGTCATTCTCTCCGGTTCGAATGGCTTGGAATGGATTTTTACCCATTGGCCATTGTATCGCACAAGAAAAATGGAAGTTGGTTCCATTATTTCTTGGAGGTAGGTAAGTGGTAAATGGAAGTCATTGTATTTGGGGTAGCCAAGGGTCTTCTTGCGGTTGCGGGAAACTACATCGTTCACTATGGGGCTTCACGGGTCTACGACGCATTCTGTGTGCCCCATACATGGAGTGAAGTTGTGTACACGCTCGTCTCTACATCAAGTCCAGTCTGTGTTGTAGCCTTAGGAACCATGCAAATGACACAAAATAACTACGGAACGTTGCTGACCACAACGTTGGCATCTCACTTAGTGAATGCCCTCAAGGTCTAACGAGTTTGTCCGAGTGGTTAAGGAGACGGTCTTAAGATCCGTTGGCGAAAGCCGCGAGGGTTCGATCCCCTCAGCTCGTAAATTTTTTACGCCGTAAGTGTGGCGTATGCGGTTGCGGATTCTTGAGTTTCCTTTTTATTAATCCAGTGCACATCGTAGTAGAAGTAATTACTCAGAGCCTTATCCCACCAGCCATTTCGGATAATTGTTATATATGTATTCCTGATTGTGTTATAGTTCTCCCTCTTTTGCGCCGCATTTGGCTGAGGATAAAGGGGTCCAACTCCAACTCCACAATCATTCAATGCAGCAGCAATTGCAGCTCCATGACACATACCATCATCGGCATCGTCTGTAAGGTTCATCTCATACGTACCCCATACTTGTCCATCATGATCTATATACACATAGTGACCTTCTTCCGGAGGCCCTTTCTGACAGATGGTTCCCCAGAAATAGCGATTTTCAAGAGATTTGTCATCGTTAACGTCATCCACATGAGTACCCTTCACCTTACATCCGGCAGACTTTAGAACTGATGTGATCGTATCAAGATTCATAAATGTCCACATAGTATTGTACATCGTATTCATATACTTTCGACTGAGAGCGCCACCACGTTTCTTCATAGTACCTAGTGTCTTTCTTGTCTTAAGTCTCGTTGATTTCCGTTTTTTATCGGGCATTTAGATATATTGTCGGTAAATTTACACCCGCGGGAATCCAACCAGGTTGGCACCGATTCCGAAACCAGCACCTGTGCGAGCAGAGGCACCCACGCTGGGCGCATAGATATCCAGGATGGCGAAGGTGGCAGTTGCAACGAGGGCAATCATTCCAACCTCGGCGACCTTGAGGGTCTTACCGGGGAGAACGAACGCGGCAATCGCCACCGCGAGACCCTCCAGGAGGTACTTCACAAGACGGGTCACGAGGTCGGCCATATCAACGCCTCCAGAAGGGGTGGGCTTGGGCTGGGAAGAATCAGACATTTGTTTGGTTCTTAGATCCGAATATTTTTTTACACAGATCCAGAATACACCTTGTATGTTACGAGCGGCACGCCAATCACCCACACTGCCCACCAGGGGACATATAGGGACACATACTGAAGAATCACGTAGAAGACAACTGCGTGGATCGCAGCGGCCATTATGGAGCTAGTGCCCAATGTGAGAAGGACACCCGGGCACAACAGAAAGAAGAGATAGGCAGTTGTGAGAATATCGTACATTTATTCTACATCACGGTTTTATATATTGGCACTTGATAATGCCTCGACGTCACGGCGCTGGAAAAATAGGGGAAGGAATGTCTGGGCGTGTATATTACCCAGCACTTGAATGTGACGATCCTTCCAAACAACCGAAAGGGGACTACGTTTCTAAAGTGATGAAACCTGACGTGGCTCAAGCAGAGTTCACAAAAACAGAACCACTTCGTAAACTTGGACCTTCATATGCAATCTATCCAGAGGCGATGTGTGCAAGAAAGGGAAACTCGATTCTATTTTCCAAGTTTGGAGGGTTCAATTTAGCCGACTACTTTACGAACTTAGAGCAGGTATATGAAGGTAGACTCGATTGGGCACCAGAACCTGTTCCGGTGAACAAGGATGAACTAAACTCCATCGTACGAGGGCTACAAGAACTATCGGGAGAGATCGATGAAATGAATGCAGCAGGTTTGTATCACAATGACGTTTCCATGGACAATATAGTCTTCAATCCCTCTACCAAAAGAGTGTACTTGATCGATTTTGAACGAATGACTTTGACACCGCCAAAGGGTCGCAGTGATAAGGACAATATTCTAGATATTCTCAAGTCTTTCAAAGCCTATGCGGATAAAGAACTTAAGTCCAAGTCCCGGTAAAAGGTAAATGCCCCGCACTGAGCTTCCGAAGATGGATGAGTCTGGACCTATTGACTACTTGGATGAGGACCCTGAGATCCCGACCCAGAAGTACTGCGTGGTGTCTTTCATTAGTCCCGAGAAGATCATCAAGCAGAAGCAGGAGTTTATGTTTGAGAAGTTCGTGGCATGGATGGATTACGAGTGGAAGGTCAAGGGTCTTGAGAACTTCATGGCATTTTTGTCCAAGAAGTACTCCGTCAAGATTGACGACCTGTTGAAGGATGCACAGGAGTATGTGAACGTGCGCAAGGAGGAGGTCAAGCAGACCGACATCCACGAGCAGTATCAGATCTTCCTCCTCAAGAACGAGAAGGAGCTCCAGGAGATGTATGACAATCAGGTTGAGTTCCGCACGAACATCCGCGGTGTCAAGGTTCGTCGTTCATTTGCTACCGTTGAGGAGACGCAGATGTTTGCAAAGGTTCTCCAGCGTCGTTACCCGAAGGACAATTTGTACATTGGCAAGGTTGGTGCCTGGCTGCCTTGGGATCCCTCGGAACATCTCATGCCCGAGGTTGAGTATGCTGAGAAGGAGCTGAATGAGTTGATGCGCAAGTACAAGGAGAACGAGTCCAACAAGGAGATGTTCTTCGCTGAGCAGCGTGAGGAGTCCATCAAGAAGCAGAAGGAGGAGAACGAGCGTCGCAAGAAGGCGAATGCAGAGGAGAAGGCATTGGAGGATGCCAAGAAGTCCCTTGAGGATGCATCAGCACCTGTTCACCCTTCTGAGGGCGCACATCGCGAGTAAATTCATGGCTACTAACAATATGGAACTAGATTATCCTTCCAGGATGGTGGACATAGATGAAACACCGCCAACGCCAGGCCCATCTACTCTTTTTCAAGTTCCCCTTATTCGAAAGGATGTACTGGGATATCATCGTATTCCATCACAGCCACTTTATAACCCCATGAATTGCGCTGCAGCATCAGCAAAATTATTAGGACTTGTTTCACCCGCAAAGGCAGACGAAATGACTAGGCTTGTAAAGGGTGTAGACACGAGAAGTTGGGAAAACTATCTTAATGCGAATGCACCGAGTGGAATCGTATATACGTTTCAACGACTAGAGTTTACGGAAGAGATATTGCTAAACGTCGGACTAGGTATCTTTCCAGAGTTTGGCACAATTATCTTAACAGCACCGGTCGATGGATCAATTGGTCATTACTATGTGCTGGCGAGAGATAAGTACCTAAAGGTTGGTGTGCTAGATCCACAGAATGAGATATGCGCAATGGGTCTCGAGAGTATCAAGAACTTTATTAAACGCATACATCCAGGATCAAGTAGACTCTACTTATTTGTTATCACCGTAAACAAGCCGAGAACGGTCTCACAAATGACAGATGATTTTACTGAGGGAATATTATCCAGACAGGTTGCTTCTATGAAGATCGGCAGTGGAGGAAAGTCTACTCGCCACCGGACTTCTTTACCCACACGGAAGGTGGGGCGTTCTTCTTCCTCATCGAAGAGGAGTTATACTCGTCGGCGGCGAGCATTGCAGACTGGAAAGGTCGGTTATCGGCCCACAAAGACTGGTCGCAAAGTCTGAACGGTGGGTGCTCCGAAGCCTTGTACCAAAAGACCTGATCATCAAGCTTGTTGGAGGACACGTTGTTGCAAATGACTAGACCTTCATAGTTCTCTGTGCACTGGTCCATGAAATCACAAAACATCTCAAAGGTAGGAAACATACCCGCGTAATTCTCGTAAATCCTACGACGATTACCTAGGATATTCTCACGGAGAATGAAGACGAAATCAACGTTAGTTCTCAAGTTAGGTGTAATACCGAGCGGATACTGCATCGTGATAATGGTCATCATATCCAAGTGACGACCGTTCATGAACACGAAACGAGTAGACTCTTCATTGATCCACTCTTTGGCTGCATACAGACAGTCATCTAGAATCAAGAATGCACGTGGATCAAATGGAGTTCCCGAAGACTTGGACTTAAGAAAACGCTGTTTGGCTGCAAACTGGCGCTTAATAAATGCCTGAATCTTCGTAGGATCATACTTGTCATGAATGAGCTTGGAGGGAACAAATGCCTGAAAATACTCGTTCACAGCCTCTGTAGGTGAGATCACCATCCCCGCTGGAAATGAGTCCTGAACATTAAAAAGCAGATCACGGGCTAAGAAGGACTTTCCTGTATCCTTCTTTCCGATGATCACGATCATAGGACTTTTACGAGAGTCCATTCCACATCGTTCTTTGATCATTTCCATGTTGAACTTTTTAAGATTAAAGTTCTGCGTCATCTTGTTCTCCTTGTCGTTTATTTTTTAACTTTCCCCGCCGAGACATCTCACAATGGGAAAGGATCTACGAACAACGCCCGTATCTTTGAAGATCCATCGTATACCCAAGTTGGATGGAACGCAGTGGTCAATGAAGACGATGCAACCGTTCTTTCCGTGCCTTGAAAAGCTCTTCAAGACGGAGAACCTTGCGGGTCTCCACGACTATGGGGTTAAGCTGGCATATCCGATTGACTCAATTGTAGATGAGAAACACGTGAAGGTTCGTGGACAAACCATCCCTGTGCATCGAAAAACCACGATGATTCTGTCTCCTTTCAAGACGATGCGAGGAGACTATGGTGCATTCGGCGTCCCAAAACGCGCAGATGTTGCAGATGACTTACAGGAGCGTATGCAGAGCCCTCATACGGCTGCTTATGTTGGTGCAATGACCTCTATTGCACTCTCTGAGTCTGGATGTGAGCACTTCCCTAAGGTGTATGGTGTTTATGCAGGTCTTGCAGGATCTCATACGATTGATATCTCAGATGACTATGAGGAACTCACTGAGAAGGGATGGTTTGCAGAGAAGATTGGAAAGACATTTGAGCTCAAGCTTCGCACTGCTGGACACGATGCAGAGTTCAGTCATACGCGTCGTGCACGCATTGCTGTTGAGACGGGTGAAGATCTTGAACTGGAAGGGATTGAGGATGTTGAAGCGGATCACGTAAGTGCACCAGATACGGATCGATCGGCAGAGGCATATGATGTTGCATCCTCTGGATCTCCTGAGATTGAGGAGGAAGATTCAATGGAAGATGATGTCTATGATATTGAGTCTTGTGCCTGCTCAGATGATACAAATGAAGGAGATGGTCCTGAAGATGAGGATGAGCCATTTGCATGGGCTACATTTACAGACGTGCCTGTTATGACCACTGTTATGGAAGTTTGTGATGGAACCTTTTATGATCTTATCAAGCTACACCCTGAACCAGAGAAGCATGTTGCTTGGGTTTCACAAGTTGTATTTGCACTTGCATATGCTCAGCGTAACTTTGGATTCACTCATAATGATCTCCACGGTAACAACGTGATGTATGTAAAGACTGACCAAACTCATTGTATCTACAGTCATGGTGGTGTAATGTATAAAGTTCCTACGTTTGGATTCTTGATGAAGATCATTGACTTTGACAGGTCCATTCTTAGTTTGCGTCTAGCGGGATTGAAGGAACCCAAGTTGTTTATGAGCAGTCAGTTTCAAGAGGATGAAGAGGCAGGTGGACAGTATAACATGGAGCCGTTCTATAATAACAAGCACCCACACATCAGCGCATCATCGTCATTTGATCTTGTTCGATTTGCTACATCAGTCTTCTGGGATATGTTTCCCCAAGGACCGAAGCATAGCTATACACATCCATTATTTCCAGTCTTTCTTCAGTGGATGAAGCAGACAGATGGGTCTTCAGTTATGTTCCGGGCAAAGATGGACAATCATGACCGCTACCATGGATTTGATCTGTATAAGGCAATTGTAAGGTATTGTGGAGATTCAGCAGTTCCAAAGAAGGAGATCGGTCGGATGACTCAGTATCGCGCTACACCCTCGGCTGCTCAGATTGGAGATGCGTTGGTTATTGAGGCGTAGAGTCTACTCTACGCATAAATGGACATCATCAATGAATATGGACAAGCAGTAGACACTGAACATTTTGAAAAACGTGAGCAAATTCATGCAAATGCATTTGTAGAACCAGATGACGTTGTACTTGAACTCGGCGCCCGATTTGGAAGTGTATCTGTTGTTATCAATCGTAAACTAAACAATCCTCTTAATCACGTAGCCGTAGACCCTGATGATCGAATCTGGAACTGTCTTGAACGTAATCGTGAAGTAAATGGATGTAAGTTTCATATCCTAAAAGGAGTCATTTCTAGAAATCCAGTGAAACTCGCAGAACTTGATTACTTCGCGGGATACGGTACAACGTCTGTTCCAACAACAGAGCCTACTACAGTCAAATCCTATACACTTGAAGAAGTTCAAGAGATGTATGGGTTGAAGTTTACGACTCTTGTTGCAGACTGTGAAGGATTCCTTGAAATTTTCTTTGATGAAAATCCTTGGATGTATGATCAGTTAAATACAGTATTGTATGAAACAGATTACCCGGAAAAATGTAATTACGATAAAATTGCACAGAAACTGAGAGAGCATGGCCTAACCAATCTATGGTATGGTTCTCATCTTGTCTGGAAAAGATATTAAGTCAAATTGTTTCTTAGCTTCCTCTAGAGTGTTCTTATCCTTTTCGGCTTGTATGTGCTCACCCCACGTGTATTCAATCGTCTGTGTAGGACCCTTTGGATAGTACAGTGTGATTTTGGAGTTAGTCAAATGGTCAACTCCCAGCCAAACTTGCTGTAACCCTGCAAGTTCAATCATTCTTCCTGCAACACGAACTATGCGCGACATACTATTTATATATCCTTGTCTTAAAACTCCGGCTTACCAACGAACATTTCCTGCGCGGCTACAGTAGCAGATGTGACCGTATCAACAACAGCAGAGGTCGTTTCAGTGCCAAGTGAATACAGAACGCCCGATGTAAGAACGCCGGATCCAGCAACAATCTTACCTAAATCCATGTAATCCACGCCCTGGGCCTTCGCACGACGGTCGAGAACGTAGAGCAACGCAGCCACAATCATCACGGCGCCGACAATCATACCGAGCGTTTGGTAGTCAGTCATTTGCATTTTCAATGTGGATTCGTTTGGAGGAGTTGGACGCACTAAATGTTCAGCTCCATAGTTCCAGTGGGCTTGGCGGCTGGCTCCTCTTCGTCGTCGGAGAGGTCGAGCTTGATATCCTCCCCGAGTGCAATGCGAGGGCGCTCCTCCTCTTCCTCATTATCTGTCTCAAACTCAACTGTCTCCGACTCTCCAAACGATAGAGCTGGCTTAGGAGGGGCTAATTCCTCAATGGGTGCTGGATGAGGTGTATCAGGTCGCTTCTCTGGGATGGCTCCACTCTTGGCTTGGAAATATGCCTTACTAATATCCTTCCATGGGATGAAGCTATCAATGACCTCATCCAGAGCGCCACCAAGCATTGTCTCAATATCACGGCGGTTACGCGACTGCTGTTCGGAGGATACATCAATCGTCTTGAACAAATACGCATTTGACCAGCACTTGCGAGCGGCAGACTTGTAGAGGGTAAAGATGAACTTGGAAAGCGAAGGACGATCAAACTCAACATTCACGTGAGCCTCATCCGACTGTTGGAGGCTGGCAAATGCACGAATATAGCTGACAAACACACCAAGGAGAAGGTCATCCATATACTCGCACTTTGAAACCTTCTCAATACGCTTGACCTCCGTCTCAAGAACTTCATCAGACCACTGGGGAACGCGCGTCAAGAGATTCTGAAATGTCTTGAGGGTCTCACCTGGCTGCTTGTTGCGTACACAGGCTGTCTTGGCATTGTCATAAATGCTCCAAAGACCATCGGCGACGTGGGGAATCAGAACGCGACTTAGATTCTCACGGAGTGACTGTTTAACAAAATCAGTGCTCATTTACTTAGACAGAGTGATTAGAGGAAGGACAATACGGACGCACTATGCCAAAATTTATACTTATCCTAATGGTCCGTAATGAGGAGCGGATCCTCAAGCGTTGTATGGAATCTGTTGAAGGGCTCGTTGATTCATATTGTATCTGCGATACTGGGTCAACGGATAAGACATGTGAAATAGCGACTGAGTTTCTTAAGACACACGATGGGTGTTTAACGCATGTTCCATGGCAGAATTTTGGGTATAATCGCACGGCGAGCTTTGCTAATGCACAAACCTATTTGCGTGGAACAGGGTGGGATCTCAAGGATACGTATGGGCTTCTGTTGGACGCTGATATGATCTTTGTTCCGGGTTCATTGAAAGAACAATCGCTCGGACACGTTGGATATACAATTGTTCAATGTGCTGGATCTTTGGAATATCCAAATACTCGACTTGTTCGAATGGATCATTTATGGGAATGCAAGGGTGTCACGCACGAATATTGGGATGCACCTTGTGAGCATCTTCCAAAAGCCATTTGTCATATTGATGATTTCAACGATGGAGGATGCAAGTCAGATAAATTTGAACGAGATGCACTTCTTCTTGAAAAGGGTCTGATTGATGAACCTACTAATGTTCGGTATATGTTCTACCTTGCACAGACATATCATAGCACTGGACGATGGAGAGATTCAATCAAAATGTATAAGAGGCGAATTCTAGCAGGGGGTTGGTTTGAAGAGATTTGGTATTCACATTATATGATTGCAAAATGTCATCGTGAACTAAAAAACATTCCAAAGTTTGAAGAATGGATGCTTAGGGCATATGCATATCGCAAGGAGCGCGCAGAATCCCTTTATGAACTTGCCAAATATTTCAGGGATAATGGTCAGCACTACAAAGCTTATCAGTATGCTGTGATGGGACAGAAGATTCCAATGTCAAAAGATAGTTTATTCATTGAAACGGATGTATACAATGGTTTATTTGACTATGAACAGTCAATCCTTGATTATTATGTAAAGTCAGATCGTTATGAGGGTCTTCAGTCTTCCGTTAAATATATGCTAAAACTTGGGCTGCATCATGCATCTGTGTTGTATAACCTTCAGTACTATACGAAGCCACTTGTTTCTGAGCGGCGACGTCTCATATTTCAATCTCCATTTGGATCTTCCTTTTCACCTTCAGCTCTTTCAGTTATTGAATATCCAATTGTCAATGTCCGATATGTCAACTACAAAGTTGTAGATGGAGTCTTTATAACTCCCGAAGGCGTCTCCTTATGTGAGAATGCATGCTTCAATATTGAGAACGGTAAGCTAATTGCAACGATGGATGAGACGACTGTTGGATTACCCATTTTTCCAGGAAACATTCATGGACTAGAGGATGTTCGTGGATTCAAAGATCAAGAAGGCAACCAATGCTTCACAGCTACAGTTCATAACTATACAGAGAATTCAGTTCGTATCCTTCGAGGTCAGTATGCATCTTCTGGAAAATATTCAAACTGCGTTGTTTTATCTTCACCTCGTCAGCGCCATTGTGAGAAGAACTGGCTTCCGATTACTGGAACAGATCTGATGATTTACGATTGGCATCCATTGACTCTCGTTGATGCAAGTGGAACGATCACAAAGGAAATTCAGACTCCACCCATGTTTTCAAACTTCCGCGGATCAGCACCTCCAATTCGTATTGACGATATGTGGTGTGCACTCGTGCATATGGTGGACTATGGCCCTCCTCGCAAATATTATCATTGTTTGGTTGAACTAAATGATCAATTTAGACCCATACGTGTTTCAATGCCGTTTACATTCATATCACCTGCAATTGAATACTGTTTGTCATTCAGACGAGTTGATGAAAACCTACACTTTTTTGCAGGGATCAATGAAACTGCATTGTCAAGATTTATTGTTCGGTTGACTGAATTTACGTGGAATATGCTTTAGACAGCAATGAGTGTTGCTGTGTTAGTTCCTGTTTGTAGCCGTGCACACGAATGGTCTACACTTGAAGACTGCTTTTTGATGACACGATTCTTACCTAGTTTTCAAGCTACAAAGGATCCAGATCATACGTATCAATTATACATCGGTATAGACGATGATGATGAGTTCTTCCTCCGTCATCGTTCTCAACTTGAGACATTTGGCAAGGTCGTAGTTGTCTCTGAATGTCAACATGCGCCTGCTTGGGTTTGGAATAAGTTGGCTAGTGTAGCATACGAAGATGGTCATGAATATCTTTTTCAAATTGGTGATGATATCGTTATTGAAACACCAGGATGGACATCCAAGTTCATTGAGAAATTGAAATCACATAAAAATCGAGGTGTAGTAGGTCCAAAGAATCCAGTGAACTTTGCACTACGAGTCGGCGGAACTCAAGTGATTGAAAATGCATTTGTTCATCGGAGCCACTATGGGCTTTTTAACACATTCTTTCATCCCACTATTCGAAACTGGCATTGTGACGAATGGTTGACACAGATTTATACTGGAATCTGTTCTCAGACGATTGAAGATGTGATTGTATACAATGGATGCATTGATAAGAGATACAAGATTGAGTCAGTTAATGTTCAAGCGCAGATTGCAGAAGGACGTGAGAAAATTCGTAAGGATCTTCGCGGATGCTTCTCATTCTGTCTCTATGGTCCGTATACAGATAAGTACTACCGTGGACTTGTTGAAAACATCCATCTAATCCACCTTCATTACCCAAAGTGTGTAATTCATGTCTATGCATCTCCGGAAGCTGCACCATTTGTGACTGACTTGAAAATGGGAGTCGTAGTTCATACAACAACTGAGTCGGGCTCACGGAACATGACGTATCGTTTTCTTCCTACATTGAGTGATGACTATGAGTTCGTCTGCGTGCGTGATGCGGATAGCCGTATTCATGCGCGAGATCGTTGGTGTATTGATGCTTTTCTAGATAGTCCATATACCGCTCATACAATTCGTGATCATTATTGGCACGAACCTCAGTTAATGGGTGGACTATGGGGATGTAAAGGCAAGGTTCCTCTTCCAGAGAAGGTGATTGCCCAATATATCACTTGGTGTAGGGAGGAGTATCGAGTTGATAACGAATTCTTAGCAGCTCATATCTATCCATTGGTAGCGCCAGGTCTTATTGTATTTTCCTACCGTAGTGATGGTGTTCGAGGTGACCCAAATGAAAAAGTAAGAGTAATTGAATATCCACTTGTGAACCAGGAGTTCTGTGGAAATGTGGTTTTATATAATGAGGGAGTTCCCTACCACGAGTTTTCTCAAGTGTAGAGGTGGCGCCATGACTCGTTCACCACCTTTGTCTCAACAAGAAGAGCCCGGATATCTTCGGGTGTAATCGCCATCGGCAGCTTGACTGCTTTGTAGAATGGATATCCCTTTGCAGTCTTCTCATCAGCAATCCTCAGAAGGTTGATGCGAGTGACCAGAGTTTCAACTGCCCGAATCAGAACACGAACTCCCTCTTCCTCGTGAGAATACTCTGAGATGAGAAACTTGACGGCTTCATCTGTGATTGTGAGGTCGTTCTTCATGTTAATTCGGTCCAGAACCTGAGGCCATACATACTGTGACAGAATCGCCTTCTTATCATCAGCTGTGTATCCAGCACACGTGATGACCTGCATACGGTCCTTCAAGATCGGATGAACCTTGGACTCGTCATTGAAGGAGAACACGAAGAGGCACTGACTCAGATCGAAATCAACACCCGCGAAGTATCGGTCGTGGAAGTGAGAGTTCTGTGACCTGTCTGTAAGGTGGATCAGCATTGAAATGATCTCTTCGCCGTGAGCTGTTGTTGATACCTTGTCCAGCTCGTCAAAGTAGATGACCGGGTTCATACAACGAGCAGACATAACTGCATCGGCAATACGGCCCCAAGTAGCACCCTCGTAGGTGTAGGAGTGCCCTACAAAGTTTGCAGAGTCTGAAGCACCACCAAGCGAGAAGAACTCAAACGGGCGCTTAAGAACCTCAGCTACACCGTGGCGGGCAAAGGATGTCTTGCCAACACCCATCGGTCCCTTGAGAGCAATCACATTTCCTACTGAGGAAGGATTTGCAATCCACTGTGCAACAATCTGCATGATCTGTGCCTTGGCTGCTTCCATTCCATAAACAGCCTTGTCAAGTGTTCCCTGTGTATCTGAGAGGAACTTGGAACACCCTGCACGATCCTCTTCAAACTTCACAGGCAATGGAACGACATTTCCGAAGGGGATTCGGAGGAAGCCATCCACCCAGGTCTTGAGCTTGTGAACCTCACCGCTGTCAGCATCCATCTCGTTCAGGACATCAATCTTGCGAATGACGGATGCCTTGAGCGCATCGGGAATCGGAAGTCCGAGCACGCGGAACTTGTATGGGATCTCACCGTCTGAGACGAGCTTAGCAAGTCCCTTCATCTGCTCATTCAGCTTCCGGCGCTTAGACTTGGATAGATCCTCATAGTACTCCTCTTCCTCTTCGTTGAGAGACAGTGCAGGTGTGTCATCTTCCTTCTCTTTCTTGTTGTGATTCTTCCGGCGGTGACCTACCATTCCCCGCTCAGGGCGGACATACTTGTCCATGAGGTGGGCGATGAACTCATCCTCCTCTTCCTCTGAATTTTCCTCCTCCTCGATGTCGATTCGGCTAGGACCCTTACCGTTTGCGAAGGAGTGGATGTGGAGCTTCACGGAGACTTTGGCGCCCTTGGGGAGCTTAAGATTCTGCTCCTCTTCCTCCTCTTCGCTCTCGTCTTCGTCTTCCTCATCTTCCTCATCCTCATCCTCATCCTCATCCTCACTCTCCTCGGGCGCCTCATAGTCGGAATCGTCTACATCGGTGTCAATGTCTTCATTCTTGGTCTTGAGTGTATCGTCATCAACCCAAACTACGGGTGTATTTCGCTTACGAAGGTTGTAACGTTTGGGTGGCATCCTTGCTGCCTCCTAGGATAAAAAACAAAGTAACTTCCATTTTAACAATGGAGGACATCGAGCATCTCGTCCGAGAGCTTGAAGAAGAGAACAATCGGGTCGCAGCGGCTGATCCTGGAATAAAAACCAGCCTATCGATTGTTGAGAAATTTCTTAAAACCCATCCTGTTCTTTGTTATGGGGGAACCGCCATCAACAACCTCTTACCTGAGAAGGATCGTTTTTACAACCCCGAGACGGAGGTTCCGGATTATGACTTTTTCAGCAAGACTCCTCAAGAACATTCTGTGATCATTGCAAATCAACTGATAGCTCATGGACTAACAAATGTCGAGGTGAAGCCGGGTATGCACATTGGAACTTTTAAGGTGTTTGCAGATTTTACAGGTGTTGCAGATATTACTCACCTTACAGAGGAAGTATTTGATCGTTTATGGAAAGAGGATATTGTTCGCGAGGGAATTCATTACGTGCCTCCCAACTTTCTCCGGATGTCCATGTATCTTGAACTGTCTCGTCCTCGCGGTGACGTGTCTCGTTGGGAAAAGGTGTATAAGCGACTTCAGCTTTTGAACAAAGCTCATCCGGTTACATGTCCGGAAGAGAAGGCTGAACGACACGATGAAATCACTCCAAAACAGCGTAAGCAGATTGAGAACTTACTGAAACATGAACCAGTTGTTCTCTTAGGAGTTACATCGTCTGAGATTCACATGAAGGAAAAATGGACAACACCGATTGCCTTATTGGCTGAAAAAGATGTCATTGAGCGGCTCACGAAAGGTGAAGAGGTTGAGGTGGACGAAGAGAATGATATCCTTCCCCGTCGCACAACGGTTGTCATTAATGGAAAGAAGGACTTCATCAGGTTTTATGAAACAACTGCATGTCATAGTTATCACACAATGACAAATGGAGTTCGTGTTGCAAGTATTCCAACGACTCTTCAGTTCTTCTTTGCCTATCTCTATTCGGATGCACATGTGAAGAATACCGCAAGTGTGTTGTGTATTGCTCAGCGTCTAGTAGATATTGCAAACTCAAAGCCTAAACGACGATTTGCTATTTTGACTCCCAAGGATTGCCTTGGAAAGCAAGAGAGCTTTACGGAGATGAAACGTGAGAAGGCTGAGCTATATGCAGACCTGTCTAAGAACAAGTCATCGCCTGAGTTTCTTGAATACTTTTTTAGTTACAATCCTACGGATACGACTGAAAAGAAAAAGAAGTTACTTGCAGCCCTACGAAAAACACGAAAGAATCGTAAGAATATTAGTTCCGAAACGAAAGAATCCCAGCAGAGTTAGTTGTCAGGGGCTGATACGGAAGGCCAACGCATGTTTGGCACCCCTCCTTGCGGCCTTCGAGAAACTGGAGAAAGGAATCATATCCAGTTGGAGCACGGTTTCGGAATGCAGTCGGTGCCGTTGAGTTAAACATCCTATACATTCCTTGCACACGGGCTTGTGCAATTACATCTGCTGAATCACGCAGACGCATTCCTTGGATTCCAGAAAGAGTTGTGCTATTTTGACCACCGGCACTCATTGCTTTTGACCGAGAATTTAAACGCGACCCGTATACCAGGACATATCAAAATACTGTGGAGCGGAAGGCGCCACGTGCATATCATCTGTTGGAACAGTCTTTGAGAGGGCATCAATTTCTGGTGCGGTCAAAGAACGATTCTGGTAGGTTAGACCTGAAAGAACACCATCCCATCCAATTCTGTCCGATCCTAATACAACCTCCCTGTCATTCTGCTTAGGTAGTTGTGCAAGTGTGTGGTGTTGACGAATGACACCGTTGATGTATATATCGACCGAATCCTGGTCTACTACAAGACCGAAGTGAATCCACTTCCTTGCAGGGAGGTTTGAGATGAGGATACTCTCAGGTGATCCATATGTGTCAATCACAACCAAGATTCCATTGGAGGTGCTGTCAAGATACATACCTGGGCAATCAGCCTTTGTGAAAATCAAGCGCTTCTGTCCATAGTTAAACGTGAAATCATTGAACAGAAGCCAGCCGGTATAGGTAAACGTAGCACCCTCTGACTGATTAAATGACCGAGGGAGGGGTCCAGGTGCAGTTCTCTTTGTTTTTCCAGACATGGAACCTTCAACTATGCGAACAATTCCTGGATCAGAGGGGGCGGCAGCTGTCATTCGCCAGATAATAACTCCAATAAGTGTGAGTGCCACAAGGGTGGCTACAATTGTGAATATACTCATTGCTTTCTACTTAGAAACAAACCCCTTCCCGGTCAACCGGAGTTCTTTGGTTTTAGGCGTATATGGGAGGACAGCTCCGTGTGGTGTCCACACCATTTTGAGCATGGTTGCATAGTTTGTTGTCTTTTGCATTTCAAGTGTGTGTGGATGGACCGTGCGGGTTCCAAGCTGATAAATGTAGTGAATCCTAGACTCATCTGAACGATACTCATTTTTGAAAAAGTTTAATCTTGCGAGGCTTATTGTCCAATCTAAATCCTCCCCGCGGACCGCATCACCGAATGGAATTAGCTTTGCCACATCCGCGTACAGAATATTCAAGTGATTCGGGGGTCGCAAGAAGACCTGATCACGAGCCATTGGAGTGTTTAGCGTATTTTCAATGCTATGTGTGAATGTGTACTGAGCCATTTGTCCCCGGAGACGACAGACTTCAAATCCACCCTGGATACACGCAAGCGCATCTTCAAAATATGCATCGGTGAGTGCATCATCGTCGTCCACGAAGGAGAGATACTTTCCCTTTGCACGTTGAAGAAGAGATTGACGCTTCTTTCCAATGCTTTGCTCGCGATTATCTCGTGCAACGCAGTACTCAATCTTGAGATCAGGACATATCCTACTGTGCTTTTCTTTGATTGACTCCATAAGACGTTCAAACGTAGGAATTCGTTCAACCAGTGTCGGGATCAGAATCGACCAGTCATATTCGTATGTCTTACGAGAAATGTAGTTCTTAAAATCTGCAGACCAATAGCGTTGATTTTTTTGGTAGAGTGCATCATTCTTCTCCGGAAATCCAGTTCTAAAGTGTTCATGACGAATCAATACAGTTTCAATGTACGAACACTTTGAAGCAAGAGACCCCTTGCAAAGGTCGGTAAACTCATTGTCACAGAAGAGGCTCTTATACGATGGATGATAGATGTACCCGATTGACTCGTACATTTTTCGTCCCATGATGGACAGTGTGTTTAGATGATACCCCTGAACGCCATCATTGATCCAGACAATCCTATCTAGGTCAGGCGTCATGTTTGAACGAATAATATCGTCATATCCCTTGACTTTGGGAATCATGTCATCTGAAACTAAAATAACAATATCCCATTCCCACTCAATTTTATTCATGTCTGCATTCACAGCCTCAATCTTTGACTGGTTGTCACTGAAGAAGATCTTCACCCATGCGACCGGGAGGTTTGTGATATGATAATCCACATTGGGGTCATGCATAGTTGCATCATCTGTATCGCACGACAGACAGATCCCAATGAGATCAGGTTGATTTGCAAGTTCCACGTATTTACGCAATGTTTCAATAACTTGCTTCGGCCTTGACCGAGTAGGGCATTTGAGTAGGATCCTCATTAATCTTTAGAACGAGTAATTTGACACTTCTTTGCCCGAGGAATCCTTGACATTAAAGGTGTATGTATATCCGAAAAGAGTCACTTCTGAACCCTTTGTAGTTGGGGGCTGGGCGAATGACGCGCAGTTAGTTCCCTTGCTGAAGAATGCCGCTGCATCCGTGGGTCCGAGCATATTCGGATATGCGTGAACATTACAAACGTATCCAGAGAACCCTCCTGCAGCACCCACTGTGATGTCTCCAGCTGCCGGACGAGGAACGCCGGGTAGAACACACGATTTCACGAGTTTTCCATTGATATAGACATCAAGATTGCGCTGGAACACTGTGGCTGAAACCGAGAACCAAGTCTGAAGAGGGACGTTTTCAACGGTGCACGTAAAAAGATCACCAGTCGCATTCGTATCGTTTGATCCAGAAGGATTTGAACGACCTGCTCGGGTAGAAGAGTTTCCGTAGATAGACACGCTCACATTCAAGCTATTATCGGTTGGGTGCAGGGTGATCTTGGGATTTGCCGTAGACGGGTTTGCAGAATCTGTTCGCATTAATACACCCTTCTCCTTTCCAAAGTTGTAGTCCCAGTCCTTGATAAACATCCAAAACTGAACGCCATTGTCTGCTCCAGAAGCTAACGGGGCATTCGCCCCTGGAATCTTGGTTGATTTTTTACCATCAAGAGGTGTTGGAGCCTGATCGGGAACAACCGCTGGACCCATAACAGTAGATGATGGTTGACCATTTGCCGTAGCAAGTGCATTATAGAGGAAGAGACCTGCGAAGAACAAGAGCAAGAGTCCCACAATGATTACGAGTCCCTTTGACACCACACTCATTCCGTTGAATGCTGGTGCAGCGGGTGCAACCGACGGATACATTGACGGGCCCAGCGTCGGACCGTAGAATGGAGTGGCTGTTGGTTTTGACGAGAAGAGTCCCATTTGTTTATCGCTTACAAAGGAAGTTGAGTAAAGACACAATGGAAAAACGGATAGGTCCACCAGTAAGAACACCGATAGCAATGTACTGCAATAATTGCGGTGGAAAAGGTCATCTATTTCGCATGTGTACAGATCCTGTATTATCGTGTGGAATTGTGCTCCTTGATAGCTCAAGTCTCCCAGTCCTTCCCGAAACGACTCGGCTTCTCATGATACGACGAAAGGACAGTATGAGCTTCGCAGAGTTTATGCGGGGAAAGTATGATCCTGACAACAATGAATATGTAAATCGTCTCGTTGGAAACATGACTGTCAAGGAACAAAAGGCAATCACAACCGAATCATTTGAAACTGTTTGGCGAAGTGTCTGGGGTGATGAGCACCTCTCCTCTGATTTTGCAAGTGCTCAACAGAAGTTTGCACAACTGAACGTTGTTGATATTGTAGCCAACAATCCATCTCCTTATGAGGAACCTGAATGGGGGTTTCCGAAAGGACGTCGGATTCGTGGTGAATCGGATGTTGATTGCGCCCTCCGTGAATTTGGTGAAGAGACGAATATTCCGCGAGAGTCCTTTATTGTTTTGAAGAACATCCGGATTGAGGAAACATTTATTGGTCTCAATGGTGTCCGATACAAGCACATCTACTTTATTGCGCTGTTGCAAAAGCCTGAGCTCCTGAATCTTACACAGAGATTCACACCAATGCAACGTCGTGAAATTTCTGGAATTGAATGGAAGTCATGGGGTGAGTGTGAAGGTCACATTCGTCCACACCATATTCAACGGAAAGAGATGATGGATGACCTCCGATCTATTGTTGAAACATTTGAAACCGTATAAAGGGAAACCGACAAAGAATGCAATGCTTACAATTATAACTCCGTGTGGACGCCCAGAGAATTTGAAGCTCCTAGAAGAGTCTCTAGATCTAGATCGTGTTCAATGGCTAATTGTCTATGACACAAAGAACGGACCGTTCACACCTAAATACAATCATCCAAAGATCAGGGAAATTGGTCATCCTACCCCTCCAGGTGGTTGCGCGGGTCATGCACAGCGTAACGCGGGGATGAGCGAAGTTGTTGAGGGGTTCATCTACTTTTTGGATGATGATACGGTAATGCACCCTGCATTTTGGAAAATTCTTCCATTGATGAAAGATGAAGAGCGTTTCTACACCTTTGATCAACAGCGTTGGGATGAGTTTGTAGCGGTTCCAGGTGGCATTTTTAAAGGCGATGTCCCTGCAGTATCAAGGATTGATAGTGCTCAATTTGTGGTGCCTCGACACATGTGTGGACAGTTCATTGAGAATGATTATCGGGCTGATGGATTTTTCATTGCTGAAGTGAATAACCGTTTCCCAGGTGCACATATGTACATTCCTACTGTGGCTTCCTACTACAACTTTCTTAGGAAATGAAGCGGAACCCCGCGAGATACACCGTAATACAATAAGCAACTACACTCATACCGAAGACCCAGAACCAAACAGGGAAGACAGTTGCTTCCCGATCGGTGACGCCAAACGGCCGAATCCTTCCATCACGCCCAAAGGCGACGGACGGTTTCAGATAGAGAAAAGTAGCCATTAAGAAGAGATAGATGGTGACCATCCACATACGATGGTTTCGTCGGGTTAAATCCATTGTAATACCTGTGCAAAAAGTTCGGCACCAAACACAATGATGAGGACAGCACCAACCTATGTGCTTCCAAACCGGAAGGCATTCTCCGATGCCATTACACGAATGTTCATTAAGTCAGACTACAGGGCAAAAGACAAGGATCCGTTAGATGAAGAGGATAAGAACATTGACCTGTGCACACAGCGAACAGGCACTGGACGGGAGCTTTTTCCATATCAAAAGATCATTCGAGATTACTTGAAGATTGAGACACCTTATCGAGGTATTCTTGTGTATCACGGACTGGGATCTGGTAAGACATGCTCATCGATTGCAGTGGCTGAGTCATTACTGACTACGAGCAAGGTCTATGTAATGGTTCCGGCATCACTTGAAAAGAACTACAAAGAGGAGTTGCAGAAGTGCGGTGATCCGATCTACGCAGTTGAGAACTTTTGGACTGTGAAGCCTATGTCTGATGAGGTCCGGGCAGAGGGAAAGAAGCTCGGTATCTCTGAAAAGTTCATGGACAAGCACAATCGTATCTACACTACAACATCAGGAAATGAGCCCAACTTTGAGAGCCTTTCAACTCAGGATAAGAAGGCTATTCGGGAACAAATCAGCGATCTTCTTGAACAGAGGTTTACCTTTGTGCGCTACAACGGCCTGACCAGGACCAATATTCCCGAATACACGAAGGAGGGTATGTATGATGATTCTGTGGTGATCATTGATGAAGCCCATAACTTGATCTCCCGCGTGATCAATGAGTCAGACATCACTGGAAAGCTCTATGAAGCGATCTACAATGCCAAACGATGCAAAGTGGTTGCCTTGTCTGGAACTCCAGTCATCAACTCACCTAATGAAATTGCATATATGATGAATCTTCTGCGAGGACCGATTGAGCGCATCACGATTCCATTCAAGACGATTCCGACATGGGATGAAGAGCGTATTGCCAAGGCATTCCGTGCAATCCCTGAAGTAGACACGATTGAGTTCGGCGCTTTAAAGAAGCAGGTGATGGTTACACGAAATCCACCTCAGTTCCGTTCAACCTACAATGGCGATGGTGATCGTGTTGCAGTTCAATACATGAAAGACCTTGCATTTATTCCTCAAGCAGCCGATTGGGTTGAATCTATCAAGAACAAGGTGGAAATTGATGTGGGTGGTGGTGAAATCTATTCAGAGCGTGTAACGACTGAACAACTGACATGCTTGCCTACAGACTATGAGGAATTCGCTACTCTGTTCCTAGATGGACTGAACATCAAGAATCCAATGATGTTTCGCCGTCGTATTCAGGGATTGGTTTCCTATTTCAAGGGTGCTGATGAGCGCCTGCTTCCACGCCGTATTGACTTGGAGAACACATTGGAAAAGGTAGAAATGTCTAATGAACAGTTCACTCGCTATCTGGAAGTCCGTTGGATTGAGATGAAGATTGATTCTCGCCGGGGTCGCTCCAAGCTCAATGAGAACCTTAGCACATTCCGCGTTCCAACACGTCTTGTGTGCGATTATGCAACTCCTCCAGATCTTCGCGTGGCTGAAGTCAATGCAGAAGGTGTTACGGAAGACAAGCCTCCGAATAACGATGAAGTTCTTAAGCGTATCAAGTCAAATCCGGCCAAGTACTTGTCTGAAAAGGCGTTGGAGGCATTCAGTCCTAAGATGCTGGCGATCTTAAGGAATATCAAAAAGTCCCTGGGAAACAACCAGTTCGTGTATTCTCAGTATCGTGCATTGGAGGGTCTGGGCATCTTGTCAGCGATTCTGGATACTGCGGGATGGCAACGGTATAAGATTGTCAAGCAGGCAAATCAGTGGGTGGAGGATCCTGATATGTTGGATGATCGCCCTGCATACACATTCTACACTGGTGAGGAAAATGAGGAAGAGCGTGATTTAACCCGTCAGATTTTCAATGGTGTGTATTCGAAGAACTTCCCTGCTTCACTGAAGGAAAGTGTTGCCAAACGTCCCAAGAAGATCTTGCAGTTGCTGATGGCATCGGCATCAGGTGCAGAGGGTATTACATTGGCGAATGTACGCCACGTTCACATCGTTGAGCCCCATTGGACACCTGCCCGTCATGACCAGGTCATTGGTCGTGCAATCCGTATTTGCTCTCACGCCACATTGCCGATGGAAGACCGGACGGTTAAGGTGAGTTTCTACATCTCCGTCTTTTCCGATGATCAGAAGAAGACACAGGAAGGTCCTAACATTACACCGATTCGTCGCAATGATATGGTAACAAAGCGGTATGAAGGTGATCCTGTTGAAACGTTCATGTCCACGGATGAATACCTTTACGAAACGGCTTTCGAAAAGGAACGCATTAGTCAGCGAATTGCATTGTTATTGAAGGAGTCAGCGATTGATTGCGAGATACACCGAAAGCTTCACTCTAAGGAGAGACCGGTAGTTTCCTGTATGCGATTTGACTCCACAACTACGGGAGAGGATCTGGCATTCAGACCGAATATTAAAAATGAAGAGTTGGATGAGACTGTGCTCCGCAATACATCGCGGAAACATAGACGTCTTCAGAAGATCTTAGTGAAGGGGATGTCATTGATTTTGGATCCTGATTCCAAGGAGATTTTTGATGGACCTGCATGGGATGATAAACAGCGCCTACTCCGAATGGGTGAGCTGGTCAGTCCTACTTCGATCCGGTTTCTGCTTTAACACTCGTCAGGCCACGTTCCTGACATCCTCCAACCACGAAGCACACACTGTATCCCATGACTTGAACTCGTAAGCAGCGGCTGCAGCTTTCTTCTCAGAGAGTTTCTGGATTGTAGCCTGCATTGCATCTGCAACCATCTCGTAGTCAAAGGTCGGTGCCCAAAGACCCAGAGGCATTGTTCCTGGAAAATAGGTGCGGTCACACGGTGGGACAAATGTGCAGACGCTCTCGTCCATGAATGCACGATAAGTTCCAATGTCTGTCACAATTTGAGGAGCACCCGTGTAGAGATGCTCAATCTGACAGAGTCCAAATCCCTCACCGTCGGAGACATTGATACCAATATCAGCTGCATTGTAGATCTCGTTGATTGATGCGTCTGGAACCGGCTTAGCTGATGTATCCACCATCATAAGGCGCTTGGAAAACTCATTTGGATCAAGACCATGACGTACAAGCTCAGTCTGATAGATACGACTCACATCATAGTATGCACCCTGCTGGGCGTTGAGACCTGTGACGACCATCATATGATACGGCTTCTTAGGATCGCGACGAATAAGATCAACGAAACCCATAATTGCAAGATCGTGACGCTTGCGCTGAGTGTTGCGATTTGCATTCACCATGAGGATTGCATCAGAATTCAGGTTCATTGACGCTCGGATGGTAGAGCGGGCAGACACTGGAAGCTTTGAAAAGAAGGATGTGTCTACTGCGTTCTCTAAGACACGAATATCCGGAAATGCGCCGTACTTGGCATAGACATCCGCCCAATGCTTTGTAAAGCAGTAGATACGATCAGCATTCTTGTTCATCGTCTCAATCAGGGGTGGAGCGATTCCCTCATAAACCTGGTCTACGTAGAGCCAGAGCTTGTAAGGTGACTCACCCTTCTTAAACTTCATCGCCTCAATGAATCGGTGAATGATGAGTGGATCATTGTAGATCATTACAACATCTGGATTTACCATCTCCAAATACTCGTGAATCTTGTTGAATCCAAATCCCTCCTCCTTCGGGTCCTCATTTGCAGCTGCGTCATACGCTACGACTCCATCTGGGACCTTACGAAGATTCCCCCTAGATGGATGACGCTGAAATCCAAAGTGATAGGTCTTGACCTTTGGAGCCAGAGTGCTCAGCTGCTTGAGAAGGTTAATAACCACCTTCGAATATCCAGTTGTCTGATCCACATGTGTGCTAACGAGAACGAACCTCATTTACTGTGATACTCTTTTCCCGTATAAATCACAAATGCAAGTGAATTCCGCACAAGACTACTTGACTCAAATGAAGCGCCAGATCATCGCAAAGTCACTGGCTGTCGCTCAGCCCCCACAAAAGCGGCGCGACAACACCCAATACATTGGCGTCATCGCCAACAAGTCTGATAGATATGATATTTTTGTTGGAGGTGTTGGGATCAATACACTTGGTCCCGCTACTCTTGGAAAAACCTATACATCAACCTGCTGTGTCCCAGCAAACACATCCTCTACGACATATCTGGTCTAAACCCTTCTTTGTAGATACTAATAATGCCAGGTGCACTCCTTCAATTGGTTGCCATTGGGGCACAGAATGAACTTGTCCACGGGAGCCCCTCCATGACGCATTTCCGCGCTGTTTATCGTCGCCATACGAATTTCGCCATGGAGTCAATCCGAATGACATTTACCGCTTCAAATCTTGAGTTTTCACCTACGACAACGAGGACTATTTCTTGTCGAATTGATCGATATGCTCAGCTACTCCACGATACGTATCTTATGATAACTCTTCCTGATATTTGGTCGCCGCTCGCCTATCTTGGATACAACGTCCTTCCGCCAGCCGGATATGATCAGCGATCCACTGCAATTGGGTATGAGTTTAAGTGGATTGACAACATCGGTTACAACTTGATTGATCACGTCGAGGTTACTGCAAACGGTGTGGTTCTTCAGAGGCTCACAGGCGAGTGGCTCAAGTTCTACTCGTATCTGACTCACGACCCTAATAAGCGTGCAATCGTAGATGAGATGGTTGGTAATATTCCTGAATTGAAGGACCCTGCAAATGCATATGGTCGTCTTGGACAGTATCCTCATGCTGTGACACCCCTTAACCAGCCTGGTGGAATCCCAAACACGAAGGTTCCTGAACCCTCTATCCGATCTCGTCAGTTGATTATTCCCCTTCATTTCTGGTTTGCAGAGAACCCTGGAATGGCGCTTCCTCTGGTGTCAATGCAGAACTCAGATGTCTATATCAATGTCACCTTTCGCCCGTTGAATCAGCTTTATACGGTGATTGATGTGGCTCCAACAAGTTCTACATATGGACAGCGCATTCGTTCGAATGATGGTATTGGGCGTTTTCTATCACCCCCTCTTGCAACGGGTGCATTGAGTAATCCAGCGCTGACAACATTCTTTCCAGATCCTTATTTGGAGGGCAATTTCATTTACCTCACGGAGATGGAGATGGCACAGCTCGCTACTGCTGACCAGACCTTCTTGGTTAAAACAGTCACCTTCGTCAACAACCCTGGACAGTATGGCGGTAACTCAGATATTGAAATCCCCTTCTTTAATTTGGTGACTCGTATTGTATGGTCTACGCAGCGCTCAGACAAGATTCTCACCAATGATTGGGACAACTACACAAACTGGGATAATCCTAAGGTGGCTCCATTCACCTCAACAGGAACTGCAAACGATGTCTTTTCATCCATTACGAATTCAAGTGAAACACAGACATTTATGTATTCAAGCGGTCAGCAGCAAATCACATCTGTGTATCCCCGTGATCCAATCGTGACTGGTCAGATTCTTTTGGATGGCAAGGAACGATTCGCTATCAAACCAAGTGGATACTTCTCACTTCTTCAGATGTACAAGCATACAACTGGAGATAGTCCTATCATTCCAGGAGTGTATATGTATTCATTTGCGCTGAACAACGATATGTATCAACCCAGTGGAGCGATCAATGGAAGCATGTTTAATAAGGTCATTCTACGACTTGGACTCCAACAGCCTCTACCTACTGCACAGGGGGTTGCATCTCAGTCAACCGTATGCGTTCTGAAGTCAACTGTGTTTAGCCCGAACCCCGTTGTTATTACAGCTGCTCAACTTCTACTGACAAACCCCGATGGAACCCTCTTGTATCCTCCAGATAGCATTGTGTCAGTTGTTCGAAACACGAATGGAGATAGCGTTATCTTTGCATACACGTATAACCTTGCTGTTTATGTTGAGTCAATCAACTTCCTTCGTATCGTAAGCGGTCTTGCGAATTTCATATTCGCTAACTAATAATGAGCATCACAATTAAGAGTGCCACGTGGGGAGATGAAAAATCTACAACTGATATTACCAACTCAATGATCGAAAAGGCAAAGGGCGGCTATTTGGATCTTGTTGCAGACAATAGCCTTGTTCCAGCAATCGATCTTTTGACTGGATCCAAGACCGTGACGATTAGTGATTCTGAGAAGACACAGATCAATGAGGATGCTGTTAAACTGTGTGGTGGAAATGCACAGGATCAGAAATGTATTAACTTTCAAAAGAATCAGCTTGAATCTAGTATGTTACAAAAGAAGGTTGCAGAGTCTCAATCCTCAGCAAACATCGTAACTGGGCGTCGTTTGACTCTTACGTTCATTGATGATAAGGGGGCTGAAAAGACTGTTGCGATTCCAGATGGACAGAAGGTGAAATTCGGTGAAAAGCCCGCAGTGGCTCCATTCAAAATGCCCGAGACATTCTCGGGTGGAACATGGGAAATCTTGACACAGATTGCCAAGATTGTATTTACAATCGTCATGACACTGTTATGGGTCTTCAGTATTGTTGCGCCGTATCGACTCTTTGTGTTGCAGAATAAACTGATCCTTGCATATGTCTTGACGGGTCTAGCAATTCTCATTCCTTATTCTGGATTGATCACAACACCAGTTGCGCTTGCATATTTTAAATACATGGAAATGAAGCCTGCGAAAGTTGTCCCTGCTGTAGTATAATGTTCCATCTCCAGTGGATTGTAGCGGGGATCATCGTGGGAATGTTAATAGCTTGTATTATCGTTCCACCTACGCGTAAAGAAATTGCCGTTCCGTCTCCGTATGACAAGGATGTTTTCCATACGGACACAGGTTGTGTTCGGACCCACGCCATTGAGGTTCCCTGTGGAGCTGAGGCCGATTCCTTTAATCTACTCGCAAGTCTCAACAAGAAGTAATGCTAGACATCACAAAATCACTTGAACGTGCGGGTCCCTTTTTCTCTTTTATCATCGGGCTTGGGATCTCCGTACTCCTGTTTCATCGTAACTACGCTACCTATCGTGTTCTCGGAGTGCCATTGGAGGATGTGGAAGATAAGACGGTCAAGGTAGATGGAAAATGCTACAAGTATCGCGTGGAAGATGCAACTTGTGAAATCCCGTCTCCTTCATAAACAATGGACGATTCAACTTCCCTGGACGCCCTGCTTCCTTCGCCTCAGCTCCCTCAGTCAATGCCTCCAATGCATGGCGTTTCTGGTTCCGACCATATTCAGCGCACACAGATGGCGCCTTCTTTCAAGCCGTCACTCCCGATGATGCGACTGATGTGGTCCAACTTGACTCTGTATATTTCCTTCTTTTTGGCTACAGTGATCCTGTCTCTATCAGCACCTCGTGACCTCTTGCTCCGCTACATTCCGAATGCCTACACATCGGGTGGGGTTGTCTCTTGGCAGGGTGCAGGTGTTCTGGGTGCAGCAGCAGTTGTTGTCTCTCACCTGCTGAATGTGTTCCTATTGAGCTTCCTCGGCTAAAACGGATCTACACCGAAGCTGTAACTGTAAGACAAATGCCTCTCATCAACAACTCCGAGTGCAAGTACATTATGGGATCTATCAATCGTGGAAATGATTATCATAGGAACGTGGGTTCTCAAGTCTTTAATGAGTTGCTCGGCTATATCGAGTCAGCGGGCCCAGTAAAGGTATTTGCAAAGGCTCTCTTCAATCGTAAGCCGCCTGTCCTTCATATTCCTAACATTCCTCGGTATGTGACTTGTAATGATCCTGAGATTGATGATATTGATAAGTATAAGCTGATCAGTGATTACGCAATCATCAAGCGTCTTGAGGAGCATGTTGGTCATGTCAAGATTACAGTTGAATATTCTGGATATTCACACATTGTAATTCAGGTAAAGTTCGTTCCACAGGTTATCAACAATCCCGAGGAAGAGCAGTCTGTAGAGCTTCCTGTTACAGATGATGATGAGAGCATCCAGGATCGTATGCTTCGTAAGGAGACTTCTTGGTAATACATAATATGACAACACCCCATAACTGCAACGCTTGTAGCGTATATATTTATGATGTCCTGAACTGCGATCTTTCAAGTCAGGACATTTATTACGGTTTTTACAATTTCAAAGCTGTAAAAAAGATTCTTCCAGAACTGGTCCGAGAGTTTCAGAGGATTGCCTCCGATCATCATTACGATTGTTTTGATACACCTGATCCTCGTCGGTCAATGTTCATTGTCACTCGGTTGATCGAGGAAGGGCTTGTGAAGAGAACCGGGATCTCCTATCATGGAGCTCTTGCAAGAGGCAAGCTACATCAGATGGCATTTCATTGGGTGAATCATTATTTCAAACGATTGTCCGGTCTACAGCAAATTCATTATGAACATTCGGGTGGTGTTGTTGAAGCTCCGATGCCGAAACTTGACCTAAAAACTCTTTTGAGATACCTTGATGCAGGTCATATTTCTCCTGAGAAAATGGAAATGTACCTTAATGAACATGATGCATTGCAGTAGATTCGATTAAAGACAAGTAGGCTTAAAGAAGTAATGTTCCTCCGACCTGTATATCTACAACAGCCACCTGCGTGGTTCTATCCGCGTATCTTAGTCGGAGCCGGTGATATGCTCTCACAGGGCTTTTTACGTAAGTATAACATTACACACGTCATTAACTGTGCATTCCCCGAGGATTCTCCAGTCTGGTTTAAAAATACATTCCCTGATCGGTATGTATGTTTGAGTGCACACGATACTTCTCAATCCAACATTTTAGATTGGTATCCAATTTTTGAAGAGAGACTCACATCTTTTTTGCGTGCACCTGGTTCAGGAACTGTCTTTGTCCATTGTCAATGTGGAATTAATCGTTCAGCATTCCTGAGTCTGACCTATGTTACGAAACATTATGGATTGCCGTATGAAACTACATACGCAGCATTAAAACGCCAACGTCCTTGTATGTTTACAAATTCGGTCTTCAGGAAGCAAACAGAAGAGTTTGTAAATGGACGTGTTCAGAATTCGCAAGACTCGAGAAGTCGGGGCGAGTGGATCATCAATGGGGACTCTGGACTCTGTGCACCAGGAGCAGGTCCAGGGTTTGCGGGATTCGGGAGCTAAACAGGATGAACTGAAATCAAGGCTGGACGAGCTTCGAAATCAGCGTGAAGTTTTAAGTGCTTCCAATGAAATCACAGATATTGTGAGGTGTTCACAAGTGGATTCGCAGATTCGCGAGATAGAACAGGAACTTGCTCAGTCCAACCCAGTGGAAGAGTACTACATGAAAAACATGGATATCTTACTTGACTATTATGGAAAACAGGATGCGACATCAGTTCCATCCGCTCCTCTCCCAAAAGATGCCAATACGTTCCTTAAATTCTTTGTCGCAAATGTGCCCATGACGGATACCGGATTATCGAAGAAGCAGATGTTTGACGAGTACGTCACTCGTATGAAGCTCACGAACGGGCCTGAAGCCACTCAGTTGCTGACGGAACATTGTGTCGCGTGCAACACGGCGCGGGAAGAGATCAGTTCGGAAGGCATTCTTGTGTGTCCGAGTTGCGGGTCGGAGGAGTATGCGTTGGTTGTATCGGATTTCCCATCGTTCCGTGATCCCCCAAAGGAGAGGAACAACTACGCCTACAAAAAGATTAATCATCTTAATGAGATCCTTAATCAATTCCAAGCGAAGGAATCCACCATTATTCCCGAAGAAGTTATGAATGAGGTCATTCTTGAGATCAAGAAACGTCGCATTGATAATATTGCTGATTTGTCAGAGGAAGACATTCGTCAGATCCTGAAGAAGCTGGGACGATCCAAGTACTACGAGCACCGCGCTCACATCCTGAGTCGGCTCAACGGAAATCCGCCCCCAACCATCACCCCTGAAATAGAGGAAAAGGTCCGGGCAATGTTTCAGGAGATTCAGGCACCGTTCTTGCTATACTGTCCCAACGATCGCACGAACTTTTTGTCGTACTCGTACATCTTGTACAAATTCTTTGAGTTACTGGACTTGGATGAGTATAAGGTGTTCTTTCCCTTGCTGAAGTCTCGTGATCGCCTGATCGCCCACGATCAAATCTGGAAGAAGATCTGTGACTACCTCAACTGGGAATTTATTCAGAGCGTATAAGTAATGGGACTGTTTGGAAAGAAAAGCAAGGTCGCCCCTGCCCCTCCCGATGCAATTGAGCAGAAGTATATCATGGCTGCAATCGCTCAACTGAGAAAGGAAGGAAAAAGTTTTGGTGAGGGTGAGGACGAGTTTGTGGATGGCGACGAGATGATGAAACTTGCGAAGGAACTTCAGGCTGCGGACAAGCCCAAGACATGGAAGGGAGGAAAGACGCGTCGTAAAACTCGTCGTTCACGGTCCAAGAATGTCTATAGTCACATAGATCTTAAACGGATGTAACACGATGATAGGCTGGCCAGTTTTAAGTGCGTTTGTAATGTCTTGTTCAGTAAGACTTGATGCTGGATTCGTAGTATGGTAATCTTGAGTCTCGTCCAGATAGTCATAGACCAAACGACCGATGCTATGGAGTACACCTGTAGTCGTGAGGTTGAATAGGAAGTCATTGTAACCACTCCTCTCGTCAGTTCCTTTTACGATGTAGATATTCATTGTGAAGTCAATGTCAGAGCCTGCGTAAAATCCGTTTTACGCATGTCTTCGCATTCATCTGTTAGTTTTTTGATGAACTCCCGCAGCTTAACTTGCTGTTGTGCATATATCTCAATGCCACGAATATCCTTCACTACATTCTCCTCGTGAAATTTCAGAAATGAAATCCACATCGTATCAGTGGCTAGATTTGGTTTCCACTCCAGTAGGGTCTTATTTCCTTTCTGTTGATTGCATTTTCCGCAACACGGAACTAAATTAACTGGGTGGTTCCCATAACCAGTATATTCTCCATTCCTAATACGAGGATGAAAATGATCAGGTGCATTGGCTTTCTCAGTCCTACAATACACACAAATTGTCTTGTCTTCTCCAAGAATCTCATGCATTTTATTCATAAGTTCTTGATCAACTTTGTATTCACTTGAACTATCGACAGTCGCAGCTAATTCATAGTTTAGTGTAGACCTCCTGTTCCACAGTGTATTTGGATCCACAGTTCTTCCTCCTCCGTACTTTGGACACTGTTTACTAGAGCGATTATGACCCGATTCATTGCATGCAGAACAAACCATTTCAACTGGAGTAGTAGTACTCTTGGTTTTTATAAATCCATTTTACTCCCGATCGCTAGGCAAGCTCATCAGACCATACAGCACCACGAAGAACACGAGGGTATGAAGCATGAATCCAAACGCCGTAGGGCACCCATTGACTGCGACACCCGCGATCAACGAGTTCACGAAGCGAAAGGTAACCGGATTTGCCACAAGGAAAAACGCAAGAGCAGAATACAACGAGTACTTAAACTTCAATCCTTCAGTCTTGACGGCCATCTTTGTTTGTAATAGAGTAATAAATGGATTTCTATGTGTTGATGTTCTGGGTGGGTATCGTGATTTTGATTGCTTCGCATGTGCTCCTTTTTAAGTCTATGCCCGGGCATTCAACGATTGCACTCGTTGCGACTGGACTGGTGTTTGTCGGCTCCAAACTTGGACGTGAGTTTCTTGGTTTGGCGTAATCTTTATCGCTTACACCTTTGCCCATGGAAAAAGTAATGGATCCAATTCCTATACTAGGTAGTTTAACTGGGTTTGTATGTTCATTTGTAGGTGTGTATTACTGTCGTAGTCGCCCACGAAAGTTCAAGGCTCCTGATCCGATTGTGGTTGT